>MDTG01087095.1_pt1 | contig 40636 bp, 35 predicted proteins | sample 811421 | NCBI WGS metagenome assembly MDTG01 (sample SAMN05326645, study PRJNA326480) | marine metagenome | isolation source: seawater | place: Pacific Ocean: South East | collected 2011 | reverse complement strand
TCACCTCGATAATTAGGAATTTCAATTGTCCGTAAAACTTATAGAAATAAAATCCAATATCTACTAAATTATTGTAATGAGCTTTGAAAAACTTCACTTTGTAAATTCTGACGAAGAAGATGCTTACAATGCTTCGCTTCGCATGAGGCAACTGTATGGTAATGTTGAAATCAAAGATGCTGACGCCATGGTTGTGTTAGGAGGCGACGGTACTATGCTCGAGACACTGCATAGTGGATTTGAAAATGGACTACCAATATATGGCATGAACAGGGGAACTATTGGTTTTCTTATGAATCAGTATAAAGAAGCCGGACTAAAAAATCGACTTAATAATGCTAAAGTGGTAAAGCTTCATCCTTTGGAAATGCTAACAGAAGACATTCACGGACATAAATCACGTGCGCTTTGCATAAATGAAGTGGCGCTGTTACGTCAAACACGACAAGCCGCAAAGTTACGAATTTCAATTGACCAACAAGTCCGAATGGAGGAGTTAATTTGTGATGGCTCCCTGATCGCAACACCCGCTGGTAGCACCGCATATAATCTGTCTGCACATGGACCAATTATTCCATTGGGAACAGATCTTTTAGCGCTTACTCCAATAAGTGCATTTAGGCCAAGGAGATGGCGTGGTGCTCTACTCCCAGCACATGTCAGAATAGATTTGGAAATTCAAGAAGCAGAGAAACGCCCTGTAAGCGCCGTAGCAGACTACACTGAGGTTCGAAACGTTAAAAATGTTATAGTAAGTCAGAACCGTGATATTACTCTTAGCCTTCTTTTTGACCCTGAACATAATTTAGAAGATCGAATACTAAATGAACAATTTGTCTTCTAAAATCACTTTAAAGCCTTCGAGAGAAATATCGTTGGAGAATATTGATTTCTAATGATTTATTTTGCATTTTGCCTAAGGGAAAATTGTTGTTAATAATTTAATTTTAATTTCTAAATTATTTTAACAAATATTTTGATATCATTGAGGTTTTTTCATAGGTATTCTTCAACAAATTTCGATGTTGTCGGTTCCGGTCTTGTTGACCGCATCACCTCTCCCATCACTGCAAAACCTGCACTGCCAGAAGATATAACGTCGGAAGCATTTTGATGACAAATACCAGCCAGAGCGATGATTGGAATATTAAGTGCGACTACAGCAGAACGGAGGCCACTGAGCCCTAAAATGGGTCCATAGCCAGGTTTGCTTTTCGTATTAAAAATTGGACTTAAGGTCACATAATCCAATTCAGCACGTTCAGCGGCGGCCGCATCCGAAATACTGTGAGCAGAATACCCGATTAAGAAGTGACAGGGTAGGGTCTTTCGAGCTTCTATAGCCAGTTCTATCGACTGAAAATGCATACCACTGGCGCCTGCTTTTAGTGCCGAACTAACATTTCCATTAACAACTACTCGTGCTTCTGGATCAACTACTTCAATTATCCTACGAGTCAATCTAGTGAGATCATTAGCTCCTATTTCCTTCTCTCTAACCATAAACCATTTGCAGCCGGCGCGCGAAGCTGCCGCACAAATATCCGTTAGAGGCAAGCAGGCTTGTTTTCTATCGGTTATCAGAAGAAAGGGTGGGTAAGGAAGATGATTGTGTTGATTTCTCAAAGATCGATCATTCCGTTCAGTGACGTTGAAGATGACGCATAAAGTTTCCGTGGGATTCGCCCGGCCTCGAAAGCGAGCCGTCCACTTTCAATGCCTAAACGCATAGCTTTTGCCATACGAACCGGATCTCTTGCACCCGCAACGGCTGAATTAAGTAATATACCATCCATCCCAATTTCCATTGCTTGGGCAGCGTCAGACGCTGTTCCGACCCCAGCATCTACAATAAGTGGCACTGAACATTGTTCCCGAATTATTTGCAGATTGTATGGGTTTCGTATTCCCATACCTGACCCTATTGGCGCCCCTAGCGGCATCACAGCTGCACAACCTAAATCCTCTAATTTTTTGCAGGATATGGGATCATCATTACAGTATGCTAATACAACAAAGTCCTTTTTAACCAATTCTTCCGAAGCCAGAAGTAGCTGTTCGACATCGGGAAAGAGTGTTTCATCATCTCCTATTACTTCTAACTTAATCCAGTTAGTCTCAAGAGCCTCACGGGCCAGTTCCGCAGTAAAAACGGCATCGCTAGCAGTAAAACAGCCAGCTGTGTTAGGTAAAAAATGATATTTTCCTTTTAATAAGTCAAATACACTTTCGCCACCACCATCAAGGCTTACCCTCCGAACAGCAACAGTGACAATTTCAGCTCCACTCGCAGCAAGTGCATCCATCATAACTTGCTGGTTTGGATATAAAGACGTTCCGATCAACAATCGAGAATTTAGAGTTTTTCCTGCAATACTAAGTTTTTGATCTGTTGTTTGTTCCACTAATTCTAACCTCCGCGAACAATATGGACGATTTCTATTTTATCGCCTGCATTAATTTTAATTTTTTTCCACTTGGACCGTGAAACTATTGTAGAATTAACTACAACTGCAACACCACCTAAATCCATATCCAGTCCCTGAGACGTAAGCAAGTCAGACAAATAGACTCCCAGAAAATATATCATCCTCCCATTAAGATTTATTTTTTTACTCATAAAGGACATCTTTTAAAAAAACCTTTACTCATGACGATGTCTAAGGTTTCTGAAATCGGTTGAGTTGAAAGGGTTTAATTAACGGCGAAACCTTCTGGTTGGTGATATAAGCAGTTATTTCTGAGGCTGTAATAGGTGCAAGTAAAATACCGTTTCGATGGTGACCGGTGGCGATGGTTAGCCCATCCACCCCTGAAGGACCCAGAATAGGAGCATCATCTCGGCTGGCAGGACGTAAACCCGCCCAACTACTTAAAACTGGCAAATCATATATACTGGGCAACACTTCCCACCCTGCTCTCAGCAACTCAAATAAACCACCACAAGTAATTCTGGTATCGTACCCCATTTCCTCCACTGTCGCTCCAATAATCAACCTCCCATCACTTTTTGGTACCAAATAAATATTTGATACTATAGCATTACCAGGACCCCAAATAACATGATCAAGCAATGGCATTTTACTCGGCATTTCAAGTGCCAACATTTGGCCTTTAAGTGGCCTAACCGGAGGACGTGCATCTTTTGGAATGCCAGGGATATTCCGTGACCAAGCTCCTGCCGATAATACCAGATGTTCGACTACCACTTTTTCGCCACCCATACAAATACCATTAACACGTCCATTATTCGTGCATATTTCATCAACCTCTGTATTCTCATGTAAAATTCCACCAGCCTTCTTAAAGGCTTTTAGTAAAGCAGAAACTACCAGGCGATTGTCAACCTGATGATCCTCTGGACTTAGAATTCCACCTGTAACATTGTGGGAGAGATGAGGCTGTAGTGCTTTAACCTGCGAACCGGATAACTTTTCGATTTCAAAGTTATTCTTCTTGAAAAATGAATAACGATGTTCTAGTGCCTCCTGATCATCACGATGAAGCGCAATTTGTAGAGTTCCCTCTGTACGATAATCAACATTAATACCAGTGAAGTTCTCTAGCTCTGCCGCAAATTGCGGCCATCGCTTGCGACTTTCTATTGCTAGAGGCAAAAGCATCTCCTCCGCATGCTCTGCTTCGATTAGTGGGGCAAGCATACCAGCGGCAGCCCAGGAAGCCTCCATTCCAGCTTTTCCCTTATCCACTATGGTAACAGAGAATCCTTCTTGAGCGAGACGCCAACCGATGGCCAACCCGCAGATTCCACCGCCGATAATTGCTATCATCTTCCACTCCACAGTTGATACGTGGGCGAGGCAATTGCTTTTGTTAAGAACAAAAAATATCACTCCATGATTATTTAAAACAAATTTTTAAATAAATTAAACATGATAAAATTTTTAGCCAATCAATCAATACAAACCAAATTAGCGATTAGAAAGTGATTTCAGTTAAAACAGATGTCAAGCTAGTCTGAATTTTTATAATTCTTTTTGATTATGTAACTTGTGTTTAAGCCCTTGACCGAACTTACCGTATGGTTACCTTCATAATTTGTAAAAATACTATGTTAATACAATGAATTCAAAAGAACCAATTATCATTTCGGGAGCTGGGCCAATTGGAACTATAACCGGCTATTATTTATCTACCCAAGGAATACCCGTAATATTGTTTGATTCTGAAGAAACTACCCCACGAGATCATCGTGCATCTACTGTGCATCCGACTACATTGGATATGCTTGCTGCACTAAAAATAACCGAAAAAATTATCCCTCAGGGCATAATTTCAGAGATTTTCCAATTCCGAGACAGGTTTGACGATAGAATTGTAGCTGAATTCGACTACCAAGCTTTAGATGACCTGTTTGACCATCCGTTTGCTCTCCAAGTCGAACAGCACAAAGTAGTTAACACCACACACAAGTTAGCTGAAAATTCAGCATATTTCACACTGCTGAGACCTTGGCAGGTTACCAATCATATTCAAGATGAAGATGGAGTAACCGTCACAGCTAAAAATCCTGAAGGAGAAACTGAAACTTTCCGCGGAAAATATCTCATCGGAGCCGACGGGGGACGCAGTATAACACGAAAAATTGCGGATATTAACTTTCCTGGATTTACTTGGGGGGAACGCTTTGTAATTGCTACCACAGAGTATGATTTCGGGACAAAGCGAGGTGGTGGCCACCATTACAGAAATTATGTTGCGCATCCAACACAATGGTCAGCACTTATAAAGGTAGCCGGTGACGACATGAGCGGTCTATGGAGAATTCTATTACCCGCCCTCGAAAAGGACGATTCTGGTTTTAAACAAGGAAGTGTAGAATGGGTTCAACACAAATTTGTTGAATGTCTTCCGTATGAAGATGAATACAACATTATCGATATCAACCCTTACAATGTCCATCAGCGAGTGGCAGAGACCTTTCATAAAGGCAGAGTGCTTTTGGCTGGGGATGCCGCACATGTCAACAATCCATTGGGAGGAATGGGCATGAATGGAGGTATTCATGATGGATTGAATCTAGCTGAAAAACTTGTAGACATAGATAGAAAAAATGGGGATCCTGAAACTCTATTGTCACGGTATGATCGTCAACGTCGTTCCATGGCAACAAAATATGTTCAGGCCCAATCAATCGCCAACAAGAAACTCCTTGAGGAAAATGATATAAATATTAGGCGAAAACGACTAGATGATTTGGAAGCCACATCCTTGGATAAAACAGCTGCGCGCGACTATCTCAAGAAATCCTCGCTGTGGGCAATGCTTCAAGATGCAGAAAAGGTTGAATAATAAATTATCAAGCATGGGCGCTATAGATATTCCGATTAGTTACCATTGGTCAAATACAATTCGCAATACAAGTAAAAATCGGATTAACTTGATTGTTCTCTCCTAAAATAATTATAGAAAATATTTTTCGTACTTTCTCTTACTTCATAGTTAAATTCTGGTATTTGAACGTTAAGCGAAAAACAACGTTTGGCAGTGTAGATTTTTTTAGTTCTCTCTTGACGAAATCTAGATTGCAATGACTAATGACGCTGAATTTAACAAATGCTGAGAAATCATGGCAAAAGAAGAACTACTTGAATTTACGGGTATAGTGAAAGAACGTTTACCGAACGCAATGTTTAAGGTGGAATTGGAAAATGGCTATGAGGTATTAGCTCATACAGCAGGAAAAATGCGCAAATTTAGAATACGTGTACTGGAAGGTGATAAAGTTGATGTCGAAATGACCCCTTACGACCTTACTAAAGCGCGGATAATCTTTCGTCATAAATAATCAGTTTTTTTAATGTTCTCTTAATTATTTGTTTTTGAGACCTTCCGAATAATGGTGTAGGATTAACGATGGATTTTGGGGAACAGAAAATTGGTTGGAAAACACCCTCTCTAATTCTCATCTGTGGCACATTAATATTATTAAGCTCTTTTGGAATTCGCCAAACATATGGTCTTTTTTTAGGCCCAATTTCTGAAGCGAATGGTTGGAATATTTCTGTGTTTTCATTCTCAATGGGATTACAGGTTCTTGTTTGGGGCCTATCACAACCACTATGGGGCGTGGTAGCAGACAGATACGGTGCTGGCAGAGTAATTAGTGCTGGTGCAGCGTTATATGCTCTTGGTCTATACCTAATGGCCACCTCAACAACTGAGATTGAAATACACGTTAGTACGGGTGTTCTCACTGGCCTTGCCATGAGTGCTACTGGGTTCCCGATTATACTATCAGTAATTGGACGCAGCATTCACCTCAAGCGCCGCAGTCTGTTTTTGGGAATTGCCAGCGCTGGTGGCTCTAGCGGGCAGGTAATTGTAGTACCATTTGCCCATTATTTTATGATCGATAGTGGATATGCTAGTTCACTGATAATATTATCGTGTATAATGCTGATTATAATACCTCTCATAATACCCATTGCGGGAAAGCCAATAATTTCAAATGACCAATTCGATCGACGACAAAGTGTGACCGAAGCAATTTTTGAATCCCTTCATCATCGTGGGTATTTGTTACTAGTTCTGGGTTTCTTCGTATGTGGTTTCCAAACACTTTTTATTGCCAGTCACTTACCTCTGTATCTTAAGGATATTGGTATATCTGCGGAGATAGCGGCTTGGTCACTTGCCTTAATTGGTCTCTTTAACATTCTAGGAAGCTTTGTTTGGGGTGCTTTAGGGGGCAGATATAGTAAAAAATACTTACTTGCAGGATTGTATATGATGAGATCCTTATGTATCGTTGTATATGTGCTAATGCCTATAACCGATGTTAGCACAATCATATTTTCTGCTTTGATGGGTTTGACCTGGCTTGGGACAATTCCCCTAACGAGTGGGCTTGTAGCTCAAATTTTCGGGACACAATATTTAGCAACCCTTTACGGATTTGTATTCTTAAGCCATCAATTAGGAAGTTTTGTGGGCATCACTTTTGGTGGTCTTGTACGTGGGTGGGGAGGATCCTACGATCCGGTTTGGTGGACAGCGGTTGGACTGGGTTTTGTTGCAGTTTTTATTCACTGGCCAATTGATGAAAAGCCTGTTACTCGGAAAGTGATGCTTCAAACTAAGATTGGTTGATTAACTGAAACTAGTAAATATGTCAGAAACAAACACCTTGTGGAAGAGTCCATACATTGTGCTTTTACTATGCACACTTATCATATTAATTTCATACGGGACCCGTCAAAGTTTTGGCATTTTTCTCGTTCCAATAAGTGATTCTATCAGCGGTGGAAGAGTTGAACCATTTTCTTTTGCCGTCAGTCTTCAAACCCTGATTATCGGAATAAGTGTTCCCTTTGTTTCCATGATTGCAGATAAATGGCTTGGGCCGATCAAGATGCTTATTATTGGGGGTGCACTCTATGCATTTGGGATGTACCAATTAAGCAATGCCGTATCTGAACTACATCTCGCTCTTAGCATTGGTGTTCTTAGCGGACTAGCAGCATCAGGTTGCGGGCTACCAATGCTTCTATCAGTGGTTGGAAGAGTTGCACCAGAAAAAAAACGCAGTCTATGGCTTGGGATTGTATCCGCCGGCGGAACAGGCGGACAAATGTTTCTTGTTCCACTTAATGGATTTTTACTAACACGAATGGACTGGACTGATGCCGTTATTATTTTAGCGTCATTTATTTTTGCAATTGTTCCCATGGCAATAATTGTTGGAAAAGCCAGTGGAAACGCCCTGGATCAAAAAAAAGACACGCAAACTTTGGGGCAAGCCCTCTCAGAGGCAAGGGAAGCGCGTAGTTATTGGTATCTCTGCCTAGGATTTTTTACTTGTGGTTTCCAAGTGCAATTTATTGTTACCCACCTTCCCAAATTTCTTGAAGATACAGGAACCGGTGTAACAATAGGCGCACATGCCATAGCATTAATTGGATTTTCGAACATGATTGGTACAGCGCTCGCGGGTAAATTGGGCGGACATTTTCGAAAAAAAAATCTTCTTGTATTTCTCTACGTAGGTCGTTCACTGGTAATGCTTGCGTTTTTTCTAGCGCCTATTAGCCAAACTTCAGTGTACATTTTTGCTTCATGTATAGGTGTATTATGGCTAGCTACAGTCCCTCTCACAGCAGGTATCATATCCACTCTTTTTGGACCGCGTTATATGGCAACGCTATACGCAATAGCTTTCCTTAGTCATCAAATTGGTGGAGCATTTAGTACTTGGATGGGTGGTGTAGTTCGTGACTCAACTGGCTCCTATGAAATCTGGTGGTGGGTTATCATACTGGGAGGCGCACTTGCTGCCCTTTTTCACCTGCCTATTAAGGAAACTCCAGTGGAAAGACTTGCGCAAACAGCGTGATTGTTGATTTTGTGAGAATGTGTGGAGGGCAGAAATAATTAAGTCAACGATTTGGCATAACCCATTCATCGTGTTGATTTGCGCGATAAGTATCATTCTATTTGCCTATGGTGGTCGACAGAGCATGGGAATGTTTTTACGCCCAGTCTCCGAAGCCCTTGGTTGGGGGACCGATGTAAGAGTGATGTCTTTCGCAACCGGCCTCCAGTTATTAATTTATGGCTGTGCCGCGCCCTTTCTGGGTGCGGCCGCCGATCGTTGGGGCCCAATTCGTGTTTTAATTCTATCCGGCTTGCTTTACTCTTTTGGGTTGTTCATGATGTCACAATCGACATCTGAATTCGGATTGGTGCTTAATGTCGGAATCTTCATCGGACTTGGGTCAGCCGGTATTGCACTTCCAATGTTATTATCAATTGTTGGCCGCGTCGCTCCGGAAAAATGGCGGACTTTTTGGCTTGGTATTGTTGTTTCGGGAGGTACAGCAGGCCAGATGCTAATAGTTCCCCTAACACATTATCTAATTTCTTATAAAGGTTGGGTATACGCAACCATTGTTCTTGGCACTATGGCTTTACTGGTCGTTCCATTTGCACTGACTATGGCAAGTGCTGCCAAAGGCATTTTATCCAAAAAGGACAGTCAAAGTCTCGGAGATGCTATAAAAGAAGCGGCAGGTCATCGTGGCTTTTGGTTGTTGACTGTCGCTTTCTTTGTTTGTGGATTTCAAGTTCAATTCATAAATAACCACTTAGAAAATTATTTAAATGCCACAGCCGTTGGTGGCGCTATGGCAGCAACCGCTATTGCCTTCATAGGATTTTTTAACATGCTTGGTACTCAAGCTTCCGGGTTTCTTGGCGGATTTTTAAGAAAGAAGTATTTGCTTGCATTTATTTATTCGGCTCGATCAACAGTTTTTCTTGTATTCTTTATTCTCCCAAAAACTGAATTAAGTGTTATTTTATTCGCCTGTTCGGTTGGTATTTTATGGTTGGCAACGGTACCTTTAACCTCAGGTATCGTGGCAGAAGTATTTGGACCGCGCTATCTTGCAACTCTTTACGGATTAGTATTTCTCAGCCATCAGGTTGGAAGCTTCACATCAGTATGGTTGGGTGGTATAATAAAATATCATACTGGATCTTATGACTATGCCTGGTGGTTGATTATCAGTGCCGGGATAGTGGCATCGTTACTGCATTTACCAATCGACGATAAACCTGTTTCACGGATTCTATCGGAGCAAAAAGAAAATACTGCTGCCTGATTTTTAAACAGCCCTTTTTTGTCTGATAATGCACTTTTAATCAGCAAATTACCCTTGCTGGTAATAAGGATTTGTGCCGTCTGCATGTTCAGTGACGTCCAAAACTCTCTCAATTGTAGGAACAGCTTTTTTAATTTCCACCTCGACACCTTCTTTGAGAGTAGCATTAGCCATGCCGCAACCTTGACAACCGCCCTCCATCCGAATGTAGGCACTATTTCCATCCACATCTATCAAACTGATGTGACCACCGTGGCCTGAGACCGCGGGGTTAATACGTGTTTCGAGCACGCTCTTTATAGCTCGCGCTTCCGGGGTATCCAACCCAGGCTTCGGAAAAGCATCACGGTAATCGGCTACATTTTTAACCTCCGGAATATAGTGTCGCAACATATTTTCTATTCCGCTAGCTAGCTGAAAACTTTGACCCTCAAATTTGAGATAAACAACTCCGTCACTGTAGCCCATAAGAATAACATCACCACCACTCTGCGTAGCAGCTGGTTTAACCCGCGTCGCAATTAATTCAGTTAGCTCGCCAACTATAGGGTCACTTTGATCCAACAAAAACACCTGGTCATCTTCGCCAAGCTCATGATCAGTACTTAGCTCCTCATCATGATAAACAGGTAGTCCGGCTACAAAATGGTCCATAATAGCACCGAGAATTGCTGGCTTTAGCTGAACCCATTCTATTTCATCAGACCTCTCCACAACCAACGATCTGTTTTCCAAAGTAACGGCTCGTACATGAGATAAAAGAAGCAGCCTTTCAGCTAACGGATACTTTTTAGCCTCTGATGGATTTTCCAGTTTTATTGGTTTTCCAGGCAGTACTTCCCTACCGGGGTCAAATCTTAGTTGGTTTTCCAGCGATAAACCTTCGGTTTGTATGAACATTTTAATCCTATCAATGTGGCCAGATTATTTATTATTTATTATTTTGTTATTCAGCAATAGAATTCAAGTTGCTATCCGATAATATCAGTTGAGTCTGTACTTTTAATTTAGTAACTCAGCATTTAAGTCATAATGTAAATCTGGAATAGATACGCCTTTTCTGTGCGACCTGTTTTTTATTTCAACCGCGCGCTTTTGTCTGTAAATACTGCGAACTGCTGCATAATAGTCAACCGAAGTTTTCTTTAATTTTTCCAAATCATCCGTTACCTCAGAAAATTTGTCTAAACCTGCAACCGCGGTGCGCGCAATGGCAGCATCATTTTCGCCAATGTTTCTTAGATAGTGAGAAAATGGATCTGCATACATGTTGACAATTAGTCCCGTTGCGTCACGCGGATTTGAAGCACCAAAGATTGGTAACACTAAATAAAAACCTTCTTGAACACCCCAAACTGCGAATGTTTGCCCAAAATCTTCTTTGTGCATGGGTATTTTCCAAATTTTAGAAGCTGCATCATACAAACCGCCTACGCCCACCGTTGTGTTTATAACGGCACGTTGTATTGTGATCTTAGCTCGTCCAAATTCACCTTGTAATAGATCGTTCGCTAAAATTACTGGTGAATTCAAATTGTTCAGAGCGTTATGGACTCCTGCCTGAACAAAGTCAGGTAGTATTTTATCGTAAACCTTACTTAAAGGGCGTAATACAAATGAGTAGATAATATCATTAAAATGAAAAACTACCCTATTTACACTCTCAAGTGGGTCATTTGTATCTATAGAGTCAATTTTATAGGGAGCAACAACCTCTGTTGTGGTGTAAATTTTCGATGCTGTTGCAAATGATGTGGAAACTGACAAACAGAATATAGATACTGCTACCAATTTCCACGATCGAATGAAGGCTCTTAGAATAAAATCCATACTCAACATCTGAAAGAATTAACTCACTTTTTTAGTATAACTATTCATTTAGAATCATCATCAATAAACCTGGCACTCAAATACAAATATCTAACTGTTTCATCCGTTACCGATTAAATCACTTATTCCCTTAGGATAATAGAGTAGATTCACCATCTGTCATTAAGTTTTCTACAGGTTGCGTTTATAAGGTAAAAAATGTTTTACAAGTTAACATATTACAACAAAGGGCCACTCAAATTAACCATGAAGCAAATTTATAGAAAACAAAAACGTTTGTTCCAATTTTTATTAATAATTTTGGTCGTATTGTCTGCGGGCGCACGCGCCGAGAACAGACCCGTATTACAAATAAAAAAATTTCACTTGAACTTATTGCATACAATGAAGACAGCAAATAATCTGGGGCTGCAAGGACGCTATAAAAATCTAAGAGAGCTAGTTCAAGAAGTTTTTGACTTAAAGGGGATGGTTAAACTTATTAGTGGTAACCATTGGCGTAAAGCAAAGTTAATTGAACAAAAGAACCTAGTTGAGGCTTTTCGTAATTATAGTGCTGCCAACTACGCGTTGCGTTTTAATAGTTTTTCTGGTCAAAAATTTATTACTTTATCTAACACTCTTGGACCGAGTGGATCGCGTGTTATAACCACTCAAATAGTCAACAAACGCAGCAAGCCAATTCAAATTGCATACGTTCTTCTAGAGACCAATGGTGTCTGGCGTGTGATAGATATAATTTTAGCGGGTGGCATTAGTGAGCTAGCAACTAGACGGTCTGAATACAGAAAAATTCTAACAACCGGGGGGACAAAAGCATTAACCATCGTTTTAAATTCCAAAACTAGACGGCTTCTTGCTGCCAATTAACTTTAATATTTTTTCTTTCCTTGTTCATATTTTTTCAGCCTGAATATCCCGATAGCAAATCCAAAGGCAGTCCATGAAATTTCGCGAAGCCTCCTTACAACCGCAACGGCTGCACCCACCACCGGCGAACCAGTAATCATTCCACACAGCAATAAAAATGCTCCATCAAAGGCTCCTATACTTCCTGGAATAAAAAAGGTGCCTGCTTTCACTAATTGAGCTCCGGATTCTATAATCCATGCCTCTGTCCAACTAATTGGATACCCTAAAAAATAAAGTACTAAATACACTTCAACTATGCTTACAACCCAAACAATAAGAGCGACAAAAAGCGAAGCTAGGAAACGATATTTTCGATAGCGGTAACATTCGTATAATCGGTGTTCAATGTTTGAAATTATTGCAATTACATTTAAAAAGCGTCCTTTCAGTCGATGTAACAGTCTACTGAAAAGAACGGACAACAAACCCATTCGTTGAATAAGAAAGAAACCCAGTATACCCAGACTCAAAACCGCTAATCCTAATCCAGCTGCCCGAAAAAATTCTGGAGAAATTCTCTTTTCCCAACCCATCAGAAGAAATCCAACTGCCAAAAAGATAATTAGGGTTACGATGTTTACCGTTTTTGCAGCGAAAAGTGAGGCTGTGATTTCTTCCAAATCCATTTCCGTTGACTGCTTTAAGAGAACCGCTTTTATTGGCTCACCTCCCAGACCCCCGAGAGGCAATACTTGATTATAGGCCTCACCGACTAACCTTATTTTCCACAGCTCGTAAAAATTTCTTATGGTCATGGGTATCTTATGGGTTAACACGTGAAAAGATAGCGTATCACCAAATGAGATTACGCTATAAGCTACCGTTACCAACAAAATTCCCCATCCCATTCCCTGGATCAATTTTATGGCTGCATATATATCAGTTGAAACAATTATGACGGCTAAGAGGACAACTCCAATCAGCAAACATAAAACACGTATCGCAAACATTAATTTTCACGACTAATTATGAAGTTCTTTCTCAATACTAGTAGTGCCGGAAGCAAAATCAAAGAAGAAGCCAAAGTGAAGCCGATGGAAACGGCAAGTAGCACCCCCATGCTAGAGGTTCCTGGATGACTCGAGAGTGCGATAGTGGAGAAGGATCCGATTGTAGTAAGAGCGCTAAATTTTACTGCTCGTGGGGTTGAAGTTAAAAAAATTGCGGTTGGAATGCTAAAATCATCAGACCGCATGATCAAGTGCACCATACTGGAAACCCCTAAACCAAATATTAGTGGCAATACGATTATGTTAGCAAAATTGAATGGCATATCAAGCAAAACGCTTGCTGCGCCAGTCAATAAAGTAGCCAATACCAAAGGAACAAATGTCAAAAGCACATCGTCAATTCTTCTCAACAGTATGAGCAACAAGATTGAAATTGCCCCGATGGATATGACAGCCGCCACCAAAAATGCCTGAACAACGACGCGACTTGCTTCAACTATAATTACAGGCGACCCAGTTACTGTCGGCGCCACCGATTTCAGTTCATCTACGAATGTTATTAAATTATCTGGATCTCTTGTTTTTTTTGCCGCATGTACCTCCACCCGCCAGCGATTATCTTTATCAACAAAACGTTGACGGATACTAATTGGCACGTCATCAAATACAACGCTGGAGGCGGAAAGCATCTCCTTTAGTTTTTCTATTGAGCTCGGTAAATTACCCAATAAATTTTCTTCTAGTTGCTTATATTCCTTCAGATTTTCTAGGTTGTAATGTTGCATGCTTTTAATCAGACTTTTAGCTGCAAATGCAATTTTGGGTTGTTTTTGATGATCCATTTTTGTAGCCGAATCAAGAAATTGAGCAATTGACTTACGAGTTTCTATTTCACTCGGTTTGGGTATCTTCGGCAAATACAGCGCTGGTAAAATAAGAAGTTTAGCCTCAGAAATTATAGATAGCTTCTCTGATTGCTCTACAGGAATGAAGCTAAATGCATTTACTACTTTACCGACGGTGGGTAAATTTTTCAGTTCTTGAGTTAATTTTATCGCTTCGGTTGGCCCTTTGGTTAAAATGTCCGCAGAGTAAAGCGATAAATCAGATTTATTCATTAAATCCAACATGGTTGAAACCGACTGAGTTTCTGGATCTTTTAGATTTAATGGATCAAAATCAAAACGAACATCCACCACGAGAAGTGATGCCCCAATCGTTAGGCCTGAAGCAAATATCAAAATCTTGAAGGAGTGCCTCACTTGCCAGGCCTCATTTATAACAATGGGTTTTTTGCATATTGAAGTTGACCTATTAAAAAACCCAAGCATTTTGAGAAGCGCAGGAAAAAAAGTTAGATTAACTATTAGAGCAATAAGCATGCCTGCACCTGAGATAATCCCAAGTTCTGCCAGACCTACATAATTTGTTGGCCAAAAACTGAAGAAAGCTATCATTGCAGTAGCGGTGCACAAACAGAGCGCGCCTGCTATCTTTCTAGCCGCTCTAGGTGCCGAACCTGACATTCTTTTCCCATCAATTATTTCTTCCCGAATTCGCAAACAAAAATGAATGGCAAAATCTACGCTCAGCCCTATGAAAAGAACTATAAATGCAACGGATATTAAATTCAGACTGCCTACAGCCCATGCCGCAAATCCGACGGTACAGCCAAGGGCCGCAATTAATGTTAATATAGCCGAAATAACCATTTTAAATGATCGCATCGCCACAAATAAAAGTGTTAACACCAAAACAAATGATGTCACTCCGGCTACACCCATGCCTTCAACCACACTGGCTAACTCCTCTTGTTCCATTGGAACGGTCCCAGTGAGCCGCACTCGAATACCGAAAGCAGGGGTAAGTTTCAAACTTGAGGCTAGCCTCCGGATTTCTGACATTGAGTTTTGTGCAGGTTGTAAGGAACCATAATCAAGATTTGGTTTAAGGATAATAAATCTGCGATTTTTTGGATCTTGAACTGCATCTTGACCTATAAAATTTTGCCAAGAAAAACTTGCCTTCGGTCTTTCGAGTCCTGATTGGAGGGATCTGGTTAGCATATCCATGAACCTAATTAATTCATTTTTTTCAAAACTATTTTTCACCTGATTAAGGGCAAGAGTTAAAATATTGAATAATCCACGAAGGCTCGGGTCAGCAGCCAATCGACCAATAAAAAACTGATGGTCTATTAGGTGTTCCATTAAATGTCTGAGTTGAACCTTATCAAGAAATAAAAGGCTATTTTTAGTAAAATATCTCTCTCCTGCAGGATAAAATACAGCAGGGAATAACTTTTTTTTTGCTTTAATAGCGTTAAAAAGTTTTAGAGCTGCATAATCCGCCTGCTCAGTTGTCAACGCATCTACGACCACAATAATATTGTTAGAAAGCTGTGGAAATGACTCCTTTATTTCAATGTGGTGAGTGCGGAAAGGAAGATCTCTAGACAAAAGATCAGCATTGTCTGTATTGATTGCTAGGTTTACCGCACCGTACCAAAATAAGTATCCGGCAATCAAAACATATGAGGTAATAATTATTATGTGATGTTTTACCGAAAGATGCACAACCTTATTGGCAAGTCTACCTAAGTAACATTCCCACATTCACAGTTTTCCTGCAGAATTTTTGGATCCACGAACAACCATAACTAATGTAACTAGCAATGAAATTATAGCTCCGATTACCGTAATTATGAGTAATGCATTTTCCCAATGAAATGCAAGCACCACAGGGACGAGAAACATTCCATCATCAGGATCAAAACCATAAAAATTTCCAATATCCTTAGTATTTTTTATTCCAGTATCATGTGCTCGCATTACCAGAAATTCTGTGCCTAGAATTGCAATTCCAGCAGCCATACCGACCTCCATCGCATAACCGCCTAAAGAGTTTGAGGGCATTCCGTACCCTATACCGGCGAACAAAGCCGCGTTAGAAACCCCATCAGCAACCAAGTCATATTTATGACCAAATTTACTTGTGCGGCCGGTTTGACGGGCAAATTCTCCATCTGCACGATCTAGTAACAAAGAAATTGTAAGTATCAAAATTGCTTCCCATCTCCAATAGAAATTGTCGATTGAGAATAGGAAAGCGGAAAACATTCCGGTAAGAAATCTAAGTGTTGTAAGAAAATTGGGATGCATCGATGTCTTTAAAAGTGGTCTTACCCCCTTCCGTACAATTCGGTGTATCCAAGTATTATGGCTTATTGGTTCCTCCCATGTTTTCAAAAGACAAGTATGCTTGGCATAAAGTTGTCAACATGTGCATACTAGAAATTCATGCATGATAGGAACGAGTTAGGCAAGGAAGAATGCAAACTAACGAAGAGAGAAAACGTGGAGAAATTCTCCTCACACCGGGTCCATTGACAACGTCAGTCACAGTTAGGAAGGCATTAAATCGCGATATAGGATCGAGAGACAAAACGTTCATAGAGATGACCGCTAGAGTCCGATCGAAACTTTGTAAACTTGCAGGGGCAGAAGAAGGCTATAACTGCATTCCAATCCAAGGCAGTGGAACTTTTGCTGTTGAAGCTACACTCGGCACATTGCTGCCACGTAGAATGGGAAAATGTTTAATTCTGATTAATGGCGTTTACGGGGAACGCATGGCTAAAATCTGTGATTATCTCGGCAGAGCATATGAAGTGTACAAAACACCTGAAGACATTCAGCCCGACCCCTGCGAAATTGCCTCCCGACTTGAAACCAACACAGATATTACCCACGTCGCCGTAGTCCATTGTGAAACCACATCTGGCATTCTAAACCCAATAGAGAATATAGCATCAATCGTTAGAAATGCTAAACGTGAAATGATCATTGATGCAATGAGTAGTTTTGGTGCTTTAAAAATAAATCTCAAGAAAATACCTGCAACCGCGCTGATATCTTCGTCAAACAAATGTCTGCAAAGTGTTCCTGGGATTGCTTATGCAATAATTAAGACAAACATCCTAAATACTACTGCCGGAAATGCTAACTCGCTTTGCCTTGATTTGCATGATCAAGCCAAATATTTAGATAAAACTGGTCAGTGGCGGTTTACACCTCCCACACATGTCTTAGCCGCACTCGATCAAGCCCTTGTAGAACTGGAGAACGAGGGCGGTGTTTCGGCAAGGGAAACACGTTATCAAGCTAATTGTAACCAGCTTGTGGATGGATTACGCTTATTAGGCTTTAATTTGTTCTTATCTAAAATGCAACAGTCACCAATAATTGTAACTGTCCGATTTCCAAAAAATCCAAATTTTGATTTTGAAATGATGTACGAGGCGTTGCGTAAAAAAGGAGTAATACTTTATCCTGGCGCAGTCACACAGGAAAAAACATTCAGAATTGGTTGCATTGGCGATATTAACAAAACAGATATTGACCGCGCACTCTCAGAAATATCTATTTATTTGGCATCAATTGGTTTAAATTCGAAAAACTTGAATCGTACATAAAAAAATTATTCTTGCGCTAAAAAATCTCTGAAACGTGCAGCAACTTCTGCTGGACCGATCTTAGGCCTCCCTGGGACAACTAAAGATTTTTTTCTTACCCGCATATGAATCAGTGTGGGGCCACCATCAATTTTACTTTTGTTTAACGCTTCATTAAAATGGGTTAAATCATTGCAAGAAAAAGCTAACCGATAACCACAAGCAATTGCAATTTTAGCAAAATTGATACTTGATGAAACTGTAGGCTGTCCGCCGGTAGACTGATAAGTCCCATTATCAAATAATATGTGGATGAAATTTTTAGGTTTGTAAGCGCCAACTGTAGCCATGGTACCAAGCTTCATTAAAGCTGCTCCGTCTCCATCAAAAACGCAAATATTTTTCTCTGAATTAATTGCAATTCCAAACCCCATTCCAGCAGCGCATCCCATTGATCCGACTTGATATAGGTGTTGTTCTCGATCAGCCACTTCATAAAGCTCTCGTCCTGTATATCCAGTGGTAGAAATAATTCCTACATCTGAAGGTAGAATTTCAAGTGCATTTTTAATTGCCGAAACCCTGCTAGGAAAAATTTTTGAAGTTGTCCAATCATAAAGTTCACCTGAAATAAAATTATCGGATTTTAATGGCTGTATTTCCTCGTTTTGAATTGAACCTTTTTTCATCAACATGGCATAAGGAAGGTTATTTTTAGAAATTTCACTAATAGCCTTCTCAATTGCAGGGTTAATTGAGGCTTTGTTATTGGGGAACATACCATACGGAACACGCATAATATTTAATATATCCTTAGTGATCTGTCCCATAAGCTGATGTTGCGGTTCATCATCTAAACCCACCGCCCCCCGCCACGTAACAATCAAAAGTGCTGGTATTTTAAAAGGATAATTAAGAGAGGTAAGAGGATTAACAGCATTCCCGAGGCCGGAGTTCTGACACATTATAACAGGGAGTTTCCCTGCCAACCAAGCACCCGCAGCTATCCCTACAGCTTCCCCTTCACTTGCCGCAGCAATATACTCCGTAGTTTCAGAGCAGATAACCCTATTAATTATTGGTGTTAGAAATGAACAAGGAACACCAGTGTAAAAATTAAAACCAGCCTGAAGCGCTGGGTTCAAAAAATCATCTGCGTCAATCATAGGTAGCTTTCTCACAGTTTAGCGATTACATTTATTGATGTGTCAATTTTCCCAGCGTTGAATGATTATACTTAGAACGATAAACTTGATTTATGATGATTGTCACACCTATTCTCACACACCAACATATTAGTGAATTTAATGCTAACGGATGTTGTGCATTGTATAATGCTTTTTCTTCATCTGACATTGAGATAATTGATAAATGGGCAATGGAGGTTGAAGAACTACCCGAAGAGGCGGGAAAACATTGGGTTTTTCATGAGAGCGGCCAAATCGATAATAAAAAACTTATAAACCGTATAGAATATATTTCTCCTTTCCACAACGGGTTTGCAACTTTAACCAATGTTTTGAAAATTATGGTTGAACAGTTATTAGGTGAAGCTGCCTATTTATTTAAAGAAAAAATCAATTTCAAAATGCCAGGTGGTTCTGGCTTTAAACCTCACCAGGACTCGCAAGCAGGTTGGGAGAATTATGCCACCAATTTTGTAAACGTGATGCTGTGCATTGATGAGGCAAATGAAGAAAATGGTTGTCTGGAGATTGCCCCCCAGCAGAATACCAGGGGGCTGTTACGCGGAATGGAACCTCTTGATAAAGACGATTTAATCGGAATGGATTTTGTTTTTTACCCAACAAAACCAGGCGACTTAATTTTATTTGACGCTTACACCCCTCATCGATCCGGCCCCAACCTGACAAAATGTATGCGTAGACTCTACTTTGCCACCTATAATCGTGCAACGGAAGGTAACCATTACCAAGGGTACCATGAGGAGAAGCGCAAAAATTTTCCACCAGACATTGAACGAAAAAAACACAAAAACTACACTTACAAAGTATAGTTATTAACATCAAGTTTTTACACTTTTTCCAAAATGTCTGTTCTCGCTAGCTCGACATCTTCGGGAAAGTCAATTTCAATCCAAGCCAACCCATTTATGTCAATCGCAGTAGTTTTTCGAGCCCAGCCATTGCGCAGAACGGCTCGTACAGAATCTTCGTAGGGCATATCCATTACCGTAGCCGAATCCCTTATTGACTGTTCAGCCAATGCCTTAGCGAAATCTGGTTCTAATCTCATGAATCCAACCCATTCCCCGACAACCTCATAGGGTATATCATCAGGTTCCTTTCTAAATTCTACTGGCTTAGATCTGTTGAGGCAAAGTTTAACAGGTTCATCACCCTGATCAAATTCGCTATCATATGGAAAAACTGTTCGGTTGCCGATTGCTAAAATTCTATCAATGATTAATGGATCGTAGAGCACATCAGCGTCCATGCAAAGAATTGGGTTTCCGGATCGCAAAACTTCACTAGCTTTCGACAAAGATAAAACACTCCCTTGTTTAAATCTTGGATTATCTATAAACCGAACAAAATTTTTTGCCCCGATATCTAAAACATGTGCGCGGATATCATGAGCGCGATATCCCACAACCATTACTAACTCTGATAATCCAAATTTCTTTAAAATTCTTATGTGCCTTTGTAATAATGTTTCACCGCCGAACCGAAGAAGACACTTCGGTGGTTGACTATCGTCACCCCCAAAAAGACGCCGGCCCTGTCCGGCTGCAAACATCAAACTTATCAAATTTTATAGCCCAGAGAATGACTTTTTTTCTCAAGATAACCGTGCTGCTCAAACCAACCTAAGGAGTCTGATATTGCGTCGTTAGGGGAACCCCATGTGTAACCCAACTCGCGCTGGGCTCTTTCCGAAGAAAAAAACATTTTCTTTCTTGCCATCTTAACCTCATCGATTGAGCACATGGGGTGTTTGCCTCCCGTTACTTTAGTCCAGTTTTCAGAAATCCAAGCGATGGGTAAAATGAGATTATGAGACAGTTTGATGAAAGGCGGTTTGTGCCCACGAAGATTGGCAATAATAACTAAAATTTCCTTGAGTGTCATATTTTCTCCGCCAAGTATATATTTTTCACCGATGATCCCATGTTTCATCGCTAAGATATGGCCCTCTGCAATGTCGTCAACATGAACAATGTTGAGACCTGTATCAACGAACGCCGGCATCTTTCCTGAAGCTGCTCTGATTATGAATCGGCCAGTCGGCGTTGGCTTTTGATCTCCGGGGCCTATCGGTGTTGACGGGTTAACTATGACAACGGGAGCACGCTTTATTTTTATAAGTTTTTCAACTTCACGTTCAGCAAGGTATTTTGATTTCTTATACACACCGATCATATCCGATAATGAAACTCTTGTGCACTCGTTGGCAGGTGTGCCATCTTTACGCGTTCCTAAAGTTGCCACGCTGCTAGTGTAAATAATTTTTTTAACTCCATAATTGCAGGATGCATCGATGATATTTCGGGTTCCCTCAACATTGGTCCGTACGATTTCATTCGGGTTTTGAGCCCATAACCGGTAATCAGCGGCAACATGAAACACCACGTCACATCCAACCACTGCCCTTTTTAACGAGTCTACATCATTTAAATCACCGGTTGTAATTTCAATATTTAACATACTTACATTTACAAGGTTCGATTTTTCACGCACTAAAGCTCTAACTCTAATATCTTCGAATGCTAAGCGTCTTGCCACTGCTGCGCCAACAAACCCTGTTGCTCCCGTAACCAGCGCTCTCATCTTTTACACATCATTCCTTTATGAAACTCCCAATATATTAATATCAGCGCAAAATATTATCTAGAGCTTTAAGTTGAATACAGAAACTGAAAGTTTCGGTTGTCGTAATGTAATAGTAACACTAGGTTGGTAAAAATTTATATGAGGTGTTCCTTGGGTGTTCCTTTCATACAACAATTTCGTGTGGGTAGTTATATAGTAAAACAGAAACTCCAGAAAAAAGCACGATATCCTCTAGTTTTAATGCTTGAACCATTATTCCGTTGTAATCTTGCATGCCCTGGTTGTGGAAAAATTGACTATGAAAGGGATATTCTTAACCGACGTTTATCAGTTGAAGATTGCCTAAAAGCCGTCGATGAATGTGGTGCTCCGATCGTTTCAATACCTGGAGGAGAACCGTTGATCCACAAAGAAATTAAAGAAATAGTGGATGGAATTGTCGCACGTAAAAAATTTGTCTACCTTTGCACTAATGCCCTTCTTTTAGAAAAACGTTTGCACATGTTTTCAGCCACTCCGTATTTGACATTTTCGGTTCATCTTGATGGTCTAGAAAGACATCATGATGAGGCAGTTGATCAGCCAGGAACTTTTAAGAGAGCAGTTGCTGCCATAAGAGCAGCAAGAAATAAAGGTTTTCGGGTTAATGTGAATTGCACATTATTCAATCAAATGACCGCAATAGAAGCAAAGAAATTCTTCGATTTTTGTATGGAAGATCTCAAAGTTGAGGGAATTACAGTTTCACCGGGTTATGCCTATGAAAGAGCCTCCGATCAGGAGCATTTTCTTGCTAGACAGAATACCAAGGAACTTTTTAGAAATATTTTTAGGCTGGGTAGAGGAGGCAAAAAATGGCGTTTTAGTCAATCTTCACTATTTCTAGATTTTTTAGCTGGAAATCAAAATTATCATTGTACTCCATGGGGAAACCCGACTCGCAACATATTTGGATGGCAAAAACCATGTTATCTTCTTTCAGAAGGTTATGCCAAATCATTTAAGGAATTAATGGAGACTACTGATTGGAACGCTTACGGTACAGGCAAATATGAAAAATGCGCAGACTGCATGGTCCACTGCGGATATGAAGCAACTGCAGTGGCAGATACATTAGCAAACCCTTTTAAAGCGCTGCTGGTTTGGATTAAGGGTGTAAACACTGAAAAATCTATGGCTCCTGAGATATCTTTGAAAAATCAGAGGCCGGCAGAATTTATTTTTGAGGATGTAATACAAACGGTGTCAGAGAGGATGGCAACTCAAAAACAACGGAACGACGCGGCGTAGGGTATTAAGCCCAGTGATACTGTTACGTGCTAGAGTGATTAATGCAGGGATCTCTGAGGGCCGCCTGAAAGAACCTTTTAAAAGTTTTTTTGAGGAAATAGCTCCATTTTCCATTACTGACTCAGTTGCTGTTTGCGGCACTGAGTCAGAAGCGTGATCTGCGATAGCACGGATAACCAGCCATGGTATACCCACCCTCTCAGCGATTTCACCCGCTACATGACTTTCCATATCAACAACATGCGCATTGATCGCTCGATGGAGAGCTTCCTTTTCCGCCGGCATTGTTAATGGTTTATTGACACCACAAACTAATCTATCTACCCACCCAATATTATTATCTTCAAGAGTATCAATTAATATATTTCTTGTCTCTCGGTCCACACTACGAGAGGATCCTGTTTTATCAGTTATCTTACTTGGTATCACGAGCGTTCCAGGTGCAAGGTCATTTACAAGACCCCCGGCAAGCCCGAAGCTTAACAGCGCACAATAACCATTTTGTATTTCTTGCTGCATAATACTGGTCAAACGAATTACCCTAGCGCCACTACACAGCACTTTATGGCCAATACCCACAGTATAGTCTTCAAAACACGCTGCCTCTTTTTTGGTTCCAGTTATTACAAAAAATTCACTCAATTACATTCCATGGACAAGTCTTTCAACTTTTCCCTCCATAAAATTTCTGTACCTAGCTAAAGCCCAAAGGGGGAAATATCTCGAGTAACCATGATAGCGAAGATAAAAAACACGTGGAAAACCGACAGCATTAAAAAATTCTTCGTCCCAAGAGGCGCCATTGCGGGGTGCCTTCAATAACCAATCTACACCCTTACGTACCTCTACACACTCTGCCTCTCCGGCAGCCATCAGGGCCAGTAAAGCCCAAGCGGTTTGAGATGGCGTGGACGCTTTAGACTCTCCACGTCTAGCCTCACAGTAGGTAGCACAATCCTCTCCCCAACCACCATCATTTCTCTGGTTTCTTTTAAGCCAATTAACAGCTCGGAGGACATATGGTGCTTTCATGTCCTCTCCAGCGGCATTTAAAGCACATAATACAGACCAAGTACCGTAAATATAATTTGTTCCCCAACGACCAAACCATGTTCCGTCTTCCTCTTGTTCGGTTTTTAGGTAATCTATTCCCTTGGATACACTTAAATCATTTTTCTCAAAACCAAGCTGAGCTAACATTGATATACAACGCGCACTCACATCTGCGGTAGCAGGGTCTAGCAACGCACCATGATCAGCAAATGGAATGTGTTCCAACCAATAATATTCGTTATCAGCATCAAAAGCACCCCAACCTCCTCGAGCGCCTTGCATTCCACAAATCCATTCAGCGCCGCGCCGAATTGACCTAAGCCATTTCTCATTGCCTACACGATCTAACGCTGCAACAACCACTGCAGTGTCATCTACATCCGGGTAGTGATCGTTTTTGTACTGAAATGCCCAACCGCCAGGACGAACATTTTTTCTGTTAGTCACCCAATCACCCGCCGTGTTTAATATTTGTCTATCGAGTAACCACTCTCCAGCACGCAAAATTACAGGATCTTCTCCTGAATGACCAACCTCTAAAAGTGCATGCGTAGCGAGCGCTGTGTCCCATACGGGCGATAAACAAGGTTGACAATATGCTACATCCGATTTTTCTACGACCAACCTATCAATAGCCCGACGGGCTAGCACATAATCTGGGTGTTCTTTTGCGTAACCTACCGCATCAAAAGCCATTAGAGTGTTGGCCATAGCAGGAAATATACCACCTAGGCCATCTTCTCCGTTGAGTCTCTCTTTGACAAACATCAAAGCCTTTTCAATAGCAATTGATTGGGCTGATTTGGGCATCACCGGAGTAAGGATTCTAGCAAATCGATCTACAGCAATCATTAGGTCTCCAATCCAATGTCCTGTTGGATTTTTTAACCAATTTTTTTCTTTATCTGGAGGCGTAACAAAAAGTTCTTGAATGTTTATATTATTCGGATTTTTTCCTGTCGGTTTCAAAGTCTGTAAAATTAAAAGTGGTACCATCACAGTCCGCGACCAATAAGAAACTTTATCCAAAATATTTAATGGTGAACGTTCTGGTGCCAAAAGAATTTCGGCGCGTATCAATGGACAAGCATGCCACGGAACTTCGCCGAAAAGTGCTAATGTTATGCGTGTAAAAACGTTTGCTTCCGCTGCGCCACCATTCTCGAGAATCGCTTTACATGCTCTTAACATATGGGGCTCAGTAGGATTATCACCAACCAACTTGAGAGCAAAATATGCCTTGACGCTGGCGCTAATGTCAAAATCACCATCATGAAATAATGGCCATCCGCCATGTTTACCTTGGGCTGCTCGCAGATATCGCGCTATTTTTTGCTCAAGATCATTATCAACCTCATTTAAATAATGATTTAGAAGGATGTACTCTGATGGTATCGTTGCATCCGCCTCTAGTTCATACACCCAATGCCCATCCGACTTTTGATCTGCAACTAGGGCTTCAACGACCTCAGTAATAACCTTGTCAAGCAAAGCATCTGAAAACTCCACTTTCTTGGTTGGCACTAAACCACTATTTAACATGATGGGAGAAAATACATGATGAAAATATTGACTAAAAACAAAGGAGACATTCTATAATTACAACATCACTTAGAATCACAAAAGTAATTCGTGTTTAGTATGTAAAAAGTTTTTTCTAAAGTGGAGCATTTCTAACTTAAAAATGCCGACTGCTTAAGAAACCATATTTTAGTATAATCCATAATTTTTGTGATTTAGGCAAAGACACTCTTTTTTCGAGATTTTTCCAGCCTCTTTTGCCTAGAGCGTCAAGTACCCGCGAATAATTTTGCAACATCAAATTTGGAGGTCTTGAAACTTTTAAACTAAGATCTGCTATTATAGAAGCAGCTTCAGAAAAAAAATTTTTACCTCGCATCCGCAACACTTCGCAAATTTTTGGGAATTGATCATCCGAGATAACTGACAAGGGCGCTTCACTTTTAATTCCGTAAGACTGTAATACATCTTGAGGGATGTACAACCTATTATTCTTAGCATCCTCATTTAAATCGCGTAAAATATTTGTAATCTGAAACGCGTTACCAAGACTGAAAGCTAACTTTTCACTTTTACTTCCTTCTATCCCAAAAATTGGATTAGATAGCCGGCCTACTGAACAGGCAACTCGATTACAATACAATTCTAGTGCCGTCATATCAGGAATTCTCACTTCATCAGCAGAGTCTGTTTCCATTCCGTCAATTACGTCAAAAAATACAGACATCCGCAAATCATATTTTCGGACGGGATTTATTAATGCACGGCCAACTAAGCTCTCAGGTTTCCCGACAAATATTTTTCTTATCTCATCCCTCCAACCTTCTAAAAGAGATAACTTTTTTGCAGGAGATAAAACACCATCAGCAATATCATCAACCTCCCGACAAAATGCATAAAGCGCATACATTGCCTCACGTTTATCTCGTGGTAAAAATCGCATACCCCAATAAAATGAGGTGCCTGACCTCTTAACAATACGCTTCGTGTTATCTAAAACTGCTTGTTCAGTCATTTACAAATCATAGGGTAGGAAGTGTCGAACGTCATTACCTTCCCTGCTTAAAATTTTAGGGTTACGTCCTTTCCAGAAATCGCCATCTTCATACAAATCTAGCGACATTCGCGCAAATAACCAGACAGAACGGCAAACGAAAAGCCTAAAAAAAATGAACTCTCATTGAACCACAACGTCGGAATACAAGTAAAGGTCACTCAGCCCCAAGTTACCCTCAAAATAAGCATTACATTTTTTTGAGTCAAAACATAATAAACACGAGGGATTAATGGCAAAAAGTCGCTAATCACAACCCAAAAACTTTTATTATCAATAAAATACACTACCACCTTAATGGGCTAATTGGAGAACGTAAAATCAATTCCGCAAAGCGAAAAGAATAATCATGTCTTTTAAAACGGCAGCTTAATTTCGATGAGGCAAGCCAGATATTCTAGTTTGTTTTGATTTCATAGAAAGTGCATAGCGATCAATTTCTTCTCGCTTGCACTCTGAAACACCGTCCATTGCATTAATGCCGATCGAAGTATAAGGACACGTCCCTCGCTGCCTCAGATGCGATAATCGCGGACTTACTCACAAACGAGAACGGATATAATTTTTTTAAGAGACGGCTGGAACTAGAACAGAGCAGCGTCTTACCAAAGGTTTTTTGCAACTAGATAATTAAAGTTTCCGAATCCAATTTCTCAACTGCTTATTTTGAGACTAAATCATCGATTACGTTAGAACAGTGCATAATATCGTCATCAGCAAGCAACACAAGTCCTGCATTCGTATTACAAATGGAATTACGTATAAGGCTTTGTTGGAAAAACATTTTCCGACTCATCTCCTAATTAAAGGCCTTCCCTCCGAGAGACTTACATAACCCTCCGGCAATACCGCCGCAACCACCTTACTGGTTACATCCGTAAATTTATCATCAATGACAAATACTTCAATTCCACTGTCATATTTTGTTCTACAGATCAAAATATGACAGCACCAATTGACCTTGCCTAGTACCTAACTGTTACTACAATTTCTTCGCCGTTTGTAATTGGCTTATTTATCGAGCTAAGTAGCTATTCTGCTAAACAAAAAAATCCTCAGAAAAACAAAATGTTGTTAGTGTATCAGTGTGATCATAACAAAAACTTCTAAGAATTTTCTATAATTGAAATATTTTACGCTAAAACATTAAGTATTGCTCTTTTTTAAAACTAAACGATAGGCTAAAACCCACTCAACAGGAGCATGAGAAAAATAATTATGGCCGAAACTTCATTAGACCGTTGGCAATTCTGGATTGACAGAGGAGGCACCTTCACAGACCTAGTAGCTCGACTTCCAGATGGATCATTGAAAACACATAAGTTGCTCTCTGAAAACCCGGAAAGATATTCTGACGCTGCAATACAGGGTATCCGCGACTTTTTGCAGACCCAACAAGATGAAGCAATTCCAGCACAAAAAATTGAAGCTGTAAAAATGGGAACAACGGTCGCAACCAATGCTTTATTGGAGAGAAAAGGAGATAGAACCCTCTTAGCAGTAACCAAGGGATTTGCGGATCAGTTGCGTATTGGTTATCAGAACCGACCAAACATTTTTGCCCGGAAGATAGAACTTTCAGACCTTTTATATGAAAATGTTATTGAAATAACCGAACGAGTGTCGGCGGACGGAGAAGAGCTAATTCCAGTAGATTTGAATGAAGCCGAAAAATCTCTTCAGTCAGCATTTGATAGAGGATTCCGCTCCGTAGCTATCGTCTTCATGCATGGTTACCGATATCATGCTCATGAAAAAATTGTTTCAGAAATAGCTCGAAACATTGGATTTAAACAAGTATCAATTAGCCATGAAGTAAGCCCGTTAATGAAATTTGTCGGCCGTGGTGACACGACTGTCGTAGATGCTTATGTAACTCCGATATTAAGGCGCTATGTCAGACAGGTGTCCGAGCATTTAGGACAAAGCCGTTTAATGTTTATGCAATCAAATGGTGGTTTAACGGATGCTCGGTTTTTTCAAGGCAAAGATAGTATCCTCTCTGGTCCAGCCGGCGGTATCGTCGGCGCTGTCAGAACAGCTGCCATGGCTGGATTTGATAAAATAATTGGTTTTGATATGGGCGGCACTTCCACAGATGTAGCGCACTATAATGGAGAATACGAGAGAGCCTTCGAGACACTCGTTGCGGGTGTTCGGATGCGAGCGCCGATGATGCGTATTCACACTGTCGCCGCTGGTGGCGGCTCTATTCTTCATTTTGATGGCTCCCGTTTTCGGGTTGGACCGGACTCTGCTGGTGCTAATCCGGGACCGGCCTGTTACAGAAGATCTGGGCCTCTGACCGTTACGGATGCAAACGTAATGCTAGGAAAAATTCAACCCGATTTCTTTCCACATGTCTTTGGAACAGATGGGAAACAACCAATGGACTCAGAAGTTGTCCGCAGGAAATTTATTGAATTAGCAAACAGCATAGAGGAAAGCTCTAAAGATAAACCCACTCCAGAAGAAGTTGCACAAGGGTTTTTGCGCATAGCCGTAGAAAATATGGCAAACGCTATAAAACAGATATCAGTCCAAAGAGGGTATGACGTCACAGAATACACATTAAACTGTTTTGGCGGCGCTGGTGGTCAACACGCGTGTCTTGTAGCAGACGTTCTTGGTATGAAACGTGTGTTTGTCCATCCATTTGCAGGCGTTTTATCCGCCTTCGGCATGGGGCTTGCGGATCAACGTGTAATGCGCGAATACGCTGTAGAGAAAATTCTTAATGCAAATATAGTGCCTGATTTGGCAGCCCATCTCTCCGAAATGGAAAAAGACGGACGTAGAGAAATGGTCAAACAAGGAGCCGAAACTTCTACCCTCACGGTCACAGCAAAAGCACATCTGCGTTATGAGGGTACAGACAACGCTCTTGTAATTGACTTCGATTGTGTAGAAAAAATGACACGGGCGTTTGAGAGGGCTCATCAACAACAATTTGGCTTTATTTCGCCGGACAAGAAACATGTTATAGAAGCTCTATCTCTGGAAGTAATTGCTCCAGGAGATCCTCTTGAAGACCCTTCCGTATCGAATATAACCGCGGATCTTCCTGAAGCGTTAACATCGGTAAAAATGTTTAGTGGGGACCACCACCATGAAACACCGGTTTACGATAGAGAAAAAATGGTTCCGGGATCCAGTCTTAATGGTCCTGCAATTCTAATAGAAGCAAACGCTACAACTGTAGTAGAACCAGGTTGGTGCGCTACAGTTACAAATAAAAACCACCTCATTATGGATCGTTACATTGCTTTACCGAGCAGCGTTAACATTGACACAGAAGCTGACCCAGTGATGCTAGAAGTGTTTAATAATCTTTTTATGTCCATCGCTGAACAGATGGGTGGTGTACTGCAAAATACATCCTATTCGGTGAATATTAAGGAGAGATTGGATTTCTCATGTGCTATTTTTGATACAAATGGCGATTTAGTAGCCAATGCACCACACATTCCTGTGCACCTTGGCTCAATGAGTGAAAGTGTAAAGACGGTTCTTCGAGAACGAAAAGGAACCATTAAACCTGGCGATGTCTTTATGCTAAACACACCATATAACGGAGGCACACATTTGCCCGATGTTACAGTCATTACACCGGTTTTCGAAAAAGTCTCTGGGAAATTATTATTTACAGTTGCGTCACGCGGACACCACGCTGAGATAGGTGGAATTACTCCCGGCTCCATGTCCCCAGACTCAGTGCATATTGATGAAGAGGGTGTATTGCTTGATAACGTCAAGCTTGTTTCAGAGGGTAGAATTTTAGAATCTGAGATAGAAAATATTTTTTCTAACGCCCGATACCCTACACGCAATTTCCATCACAACTTGGGAGACTTGAAAGCGCAAATAGCTGCAAATGAGAAAGGTGTAAACGAATTGCATAAGATGCTTGAACATTTTGGATTAGATGTTGTGAAGGCCTATATGCAACATGTTCAAGACAATGCAGAAGAATCTGTTAGGCGTGTAATTGATACGCTTACAGACGGCACTTTTATGTACGAAATGGATTTTGGAGCGAAAATTTGTGTTAATATAAGTGTTAACCAATTAAAACGCGAAGCAATAGTCGATTTTAGCGGCACGTCTGAACAACAAAAAAATAATTTTAACGCGCCAAGTGCTATATGTATTGCTGCGACATTGTATGTTTTTAGAACCTTAGTTGAAGATGACATTCCCCTTAACGCAGGCTGTTTAAAACCTCTTAAAATAATTATACCTGAGGGATCAATGCTAAATCCCGCTTACCCAGCTGCAGTTGTGGCCGGAAACGTAGAGACATCGCAAGCCATTACAGACACATTATTTGGAGCCCTCGGAGTTATGGCAGCAGCTCAAGGCACCATGAACAATTTTACTTTTGGAAATAAAAATCATCAATATTACGAGACCATTTGTGGGGGGTCAGGTGCTGGTCCAAACTTCGATGGAGTTGATGCAGTACACACAAACATGACAAACACACGTTTAACAGATCCGGAGGTTTTAGAGTTCCGGTTTCCGGTATTACTTGAAGAATTTTGTATTCGCAAAGGCTCAGGTGGAAAAGGACAGTTCTCGGGTGGTTCTGGCGTTATGAGAAGGGTCAAATTTCTTGAAGACATGACTGCCTCAATACTTTCAGGACATCGCAGAATACCTCCTTATGGAATTTCTGGCGGAAAGGCTGGGAAAATTGGTAAAAATTACATTATTCGCCGTGATGGAAAACGCGAAGAGATGGGCGGAAACGATTCAAAATCTCTTCTCGCAGGAGAAACAATTGTAATTGAAACTCCGGGCGGTGGAGGATTCGGCTCTCAATAATTGATCATTTGCGAAACTTAAGACCTGCATTGATACTTTGCTATTGGAGAATTGCGGTCCAAGCATGTTTCCGATAAAATAGATTAGTAATTAACTTTATACGCCAACACAGTAATTCTTATATGATGGGGGCCTATCGGTTTTTTTAGTAAAATTCCTTGTAAAATTTACCTTACAAAGTTTTGATCAATATCAAATTTACAAGTAAATATGACTAATTTTTTGTTTGTCGATGGAGTTATAAAGCTTGTCTTGACCAATTTTTTCTTAAGAAGAAAATTTTTAACAGAAATTCTAAAACTAGGAGTATAAAGAATGGCGTCCAAAGTTGGAGGCACCGCCCCGGGTGAAAAGCATGATTACGCTATCCCATTTCAATCTGTCAGCGTATTACTTGAAAAATACAAAGATCGGGATCCAAATAAATGTGCCCTATATGACCTCACCCAAGAGAAAGGTATTTCCTTTGGTCAGCTTCACAAATGGGCAAACAAGATTGCAAACTGGCTCCATAAGCAAGGTATAAATAAAGGGGACCGCATCGCACTTCTTTCTGAAGAAAGGATTGAAAAATTAATTTTGTGGATGGGGATTTGGCGCGCCGGGGCTGTGTGTTGTCCAACAAACGTAGAAATGAACATTGCATATGTTTCGGAAATACTTACCCATTTAGATTGCAAGCTGGCTTTTTTTGATGCTGATTTGGATATCGTACAAATGACGAAAGGAATAGATATCGAGAGTTTTTCGTTTACAAACTGGTCAGACGATAACAAGAACCCGAGTGATGAAAATATCTTTTCCAAAATTTCAAAATTGGCTGAGTTCCCTGAATGTGAAATTGACTATAATGAAGAGGATGATGCTACTATTTTTTGCACATCGGGAACAACAGACAAACCTAAGAATTTTCTTATAGACCATTTGGCACATTGGTCTTTTGGTTTATCTACAATTGACCAAATCGGACTTACTGAAAATGACAAAACACTAGAGTTTCGTTCTTTTGGATGGAATTCGGCTCAGGGTTTATCTTTAATACCCTGGTTAGCAACAGGGTGCACATTACATTTTGCCCGACGGTTCTCTCATAGCAACTTTTTTAACTGGATCAAAGAGCATGATATTACGTTCTCTGCAGGGATTCCTACAGTAATTAACATGCTTTTAGATCGACCTACTGGTGTAACAGCGAAGGATATCCCGACACTTAGGTTGATGAGTTCTTCAACAGCACCCTTGCCGCCGGAGCGATGGAAACAATTTGAAGAAACATATGGGATTAATCTGCTTCAATTTTTTGGGTGTTCGGAAGGTGGCTGGGTTTGTGGAAACCGGCACTACGCAAAAAAATACGGAACAGTTGGGCCTCCAGCAAAACATCAAGAATTCGTATTGGTCGATGAAAATTCAATTCCAGTGAAACAAGGCGAAGAGGGAGAGGTGACACTTGGCGGACCACAATGTGCAAAATCCTCAATGACTGCTGATGGGGTTTGGGAGAATTTAAAAGGAAAACGTGTTCCCCTTGGGGATCTTGCTGTAATGGACGAAGAAGGTTTTATCACGGTCACTGGAAGACTCAAAGATTTAATTATAAGGGGTGGTGTTAATATTTCTCCAGTAGAAGTTGACAATGTTATGATGCAGCATCCAAAGGTTTATGAAGCAGCGGGGGTAGGTATACCAGACGATATTTATGGAGAGGAAATTGTTGCATTCGTTGTAGTTCGTGAAGGGGACAAACTATCAGCAGAGGATATAAAAAAACACTGCGCAATGACAATACCTGACTATCGAATGCCGAAGGAATTCCTCTTTATTGATAAACTACCAAAGAACGATCGGGGTAAAGTCCGGAGGCCAGATTTAAGGGAGATGTGGATCACAAGGAAAAATAGGATCTAAGTTTCTGCATGCGAGGACTTTGGGTTACTAAATACACAGATTTTAATTCCCTAACCATTGAGGAACTGAATAGATCTCCACTTAAGCCAAACCAGTTGAGAATATTGGTTAAGGCAGCTGGAGTCAGTTTCGCAACAAACTTAGTGGTGTCTGGAAAATACCAACGCAGGCCTCCTTTGCCATTTACACCCGGAACAGAGTGTGCGGGTTTAGTAATGGAAATTGGCAGTGGCGTAAAAAAGTTTTCACCAGGGGATAGAGTATTTGCTGCACTGGATTGGGGTGGCTACGCTGAAGAAGCTGTCTCTTTTGAAGTAAACACCTATCATTTGACAGATGCCATCAGTTTTGCGCAAGCGACAAATTTTAATTCGTATGCTACCGCAAAGGCGGCTCTTACGTGGCCTCGGCTTCTTGACGTACGAAGCGGAGATACTTTACTGGTTCATGGAGCAGCTGGAGCGCTGGGGCTCGCATCTATTGAACTAGGGAAAATACTAGGTGCAGAAGTTATTGCCACCGCGAGTAATGAAGACAAACTCGATGTTGCGCGCGCTTACGGCGCCGATCATGTAATTAATACTTCAAGAGACAAGTTTCGCGACCTTGTTCTCGAAATCACTTGTGGGAGAGGAGTTGATAAGATTATCGATCCAGTAGGTGGTCATACATTTGAGCAATCACTGCGCTGCATCAGCTTTGAAGGCCGTATCTGCCCAATCGGTTTTAGTAGTGGTATAGCAGCACCTGCGCTAACAAACATAATACTTATAAAGAATATTTCTGTAGTTGGACTAAATTTTGGAACCTATTATGGTTGGAGCCCACAAGACATTCGGTATGAGTCCGAGTGTTTGGTGCGTCAAATTATGAATGAATTTTGTGTTTTGAGCGAAAGCGGAAAAATAAAACCAAAAGTATGTGAAAAATATCCACTTGAAATGTTTAGAGAAGCCATGGATCATGTTATATCTCGGAGATCAATCGGACGTGTTGTTTTATTAATGAATAATTAAACCAATCCATAAAACACTGCTAATTTTTTTAAGACTGCTGGGGTCAAGTTTTTTTATTTTTTCAACTAATAAATAAGATGCAAACGGCTCTTGTGAGGACCAAAGCAGACTATATCGGAAATCTACTGACCTCGGTACCAAAATATTCAGGGATACGCTTATGACGAGCCGCTCGGCCAGTACCGAATACTCTACACCACCAAATAGACCACTCGCCGCAGTTTGATTTATGTCATTAATACCAGCAATTGTAAAACGCAGACTTTTAAATGTTTTCATCGCAAATAATAAAGTTTGTTAACACATATACTGAAAGCCATAAAAAGCCATAAATTGTATCATTAGCTAATTACAAAGAACCAATATGATTTGAGAGAGGGTTCATAGGTTCAACTGAAAAAAATCTCCTCACAATAAATCACCATATTCGGAGCGACAGGTCTAAGCATGGTTAACCTGAAGAACAAAATAGAGTCCATTCCATCAGTTATCGTTCGTTTTCCAGCCAAAAACGGTTTTGCCCTAATTTTCGTTAATGGAAATTTAAAAACACCCGTAGTAATTTGAAAACTAATTATTGCTCGACATGAATGCATAAAATAGTAGTTTAATAAAAGTGCTTTTTAATTTGGTGGTAGCGGGCTACTCTTGCCGTTATTATTAAAGAAATATCAAGGGTTGTTGAATGGCATATGAATTTTCTCAATTTTGTACGGACAGTAGAAAAATTCTGCAAGCTGACCTTGGGCCAAAGGGTCGTGAAAAAATTAAGGATAATTTGGAGAGATTACTGGCAAATCCCAATTTCATTGCAGCAGAATGCGGTCCATCGGCTAAGACCGGGATACGAACTATTTATAGAGATGAAGAAACTCATTTTAATGTATTGGTGCATGTGTATTCCGAGGGCAAGAAAGGGCCGCCACACGATCATGGAAGATCATGGGCTGTTTATGGACAGGCTGCTGAATGGACAGATATGACAATTTGGAAAAGAAAAGATGATGGCACTAAGGAAGGTTTTGCTAATCTGGAAGAAAAAGAGACGTTTCGACTAAATGTCGGAATGGCAGGTAAATTTGATATTGGAGACATTCATTCAATTCATTTTCCTGATGGTGCAAGGTTTGTGAGAGTAACAGGAACTGATCTCGACACAATCCCGACCAATAGGTTTAATCTCGATAAAAATTCTGTGAATGTCGGAGGGCGGCTCTAGGAATGGATAAAAAAAATTAAACAAAAACCCCGGGATTAGATCCCGGGGTTTTTTTATTTTTAACTTTTACAATCAATCTTCTTAGCCGTTGTTTTATGTCCATAGTAATGAAAGTTACAAGTCATACCAACTTTAACAGCCTTTCTTTTAACTTTTTTACCATCGACAAAGACTTTTGTTCTTTTTCCAGACACGTTCGCTCGACGTTTTTTACCCTTAAAATCAATGGTTATGCGGCGCCCTTTACGCTTTATTTTCAGCACTTTACCGCCCTCTACAATGATTGGAAGAACTACCTTTTCAACCGGGCCAGTAAACTTAAACATCTCCTTCAATGCTGCTAGCTTAGCTGGAGGGGTTTTAGAGAGGGAAGAAATTATCTTTTGAATTTCATCTCCTGAAACGAGTTCAATTTTTCTCTTGATACGTTTTGCATCAGATAAAAATTTCTTATCTTTAGCCATCGCTTCAAAAGCAGTCTTCATTGCTTGACCTCGATCAGAGGGAAGCCCGGATGCCATTGCAAATGGCCTACCCATCAATGGTGGGATGACAGTTAATTGGAAAAATAATCTTACATCATCAAGGGTTTGACCCTTAACCAGATTTTCTTTTGCAAGATAGTCACTTAACAAAGGGACCCCCAACTTTGTCATTTCTTTATCATTATGAAGAGAAATTTGTACAATTGGCGTTATCGTTTTATCTTTAAGCATTTGATTTGCTTGATCTTTAAATGATGCCCAAGACTGACAGATACCATCAAGTTCACCTTTTGCAATTGCGAGATGGATCTGAGCCGTTGATGGATATCCCCTTATAAGTTTGTAGTTCAACCCCATGGTATTACGTAAGAGAGCCGGCCAGAATTCGGTAGAGTTTTGGCCCGAGCCCCCCATCGCGAACGCTTTGGATGAGTTCCGTGCTTGATTCAATCGGGTTATCCCTGTTCTCGACGCCATCGCACAAACACCAGCTTCTTTTGCAAGACTTCCAAGCCAAAGAAGCTTTGCAGATTGAAATTTTGGCCCTTTTTGACCCATCAATTGAACAAGAACTACTGAACGTTGCATGCCTCCCACTACTGTACCATCTTTAGGTGCTACGTTCTCCATATAATTAGCTGCTTTTATACCGCCAGCTCCCGGCATATTTTGTACAATCATTGTTGGATTGCCGGGAATAAAATTACCGATATGGCGTGCAACAAGCCGTGAAAAAGCATCGTAACCACCCCCAGCTCCCGAACCAACAATCATTTTTAGGCGTTTGCCTTTATAAAATTCCTTAACTCCTTCTGCGCTAGCAGTGCCAACCATAGCACCAAAAGATAATAATACCGCTAACGCACCCGTTACAAAAAACTTAACTTTATTCATTAAAACTCTCCCTTCGTTTTTTAATGACAGTTACAAACATGACACTAATAGTCACTTTTGCCAAAGCTAATAGTAAACAACAACCTTTATTTGTGTAAGTTCAGCTCCAACTAGAACGAATTCGATCCCTCATGTCCTAAAAAAATAAATATTCTTTCTCCAAATCCTACACGAAATTAGGTTATGGATTGAACGCCCCTACTCAGACCGTGCATGCTTGACCATTGTTAGCGAATTTCACGGATAGCGTATAGCTTTTTAAGAGAAATTCACAAAAGTAATTAGCTTCTATAACCAACTTACAGACCTGGGAAGAATCAGCACTTATTGCCTCCCGAAAGACTAAGAGGTCTCATTACGCAAAGAAATTATTCAAATTACATACCTAAATCTTAAAAACATAAATCTAACCACCAATGAATAATGTTCAGAATACATGTGCACTTAATTAAAGAAAACTTTCAAAAACACTATCCAGTGAGGAAGTCCACCAAAGCTTTGTTGAAAGCTTCTGGATTTTCAAGATTTGAAATATGCCCCGCATCTGGGATTTGTACATGCTTTGCCCCCGGTATAGATGCCGCTGCTTGCGCCAGTGCATCCGGAGGTGCCCCCTTGTCTTCTGTTCCTCCAATTAGAAGAGTTGGATTCTTAATTTCTCCGAGCCGAGAGCCAAAAGCCAGCGTTTTCAGAGCTTCGCAACAACCTGCATGCCCCGTTTGATCAGTTGAACGAATCATATTCCTCACTTTATCCAGAATCGGTATATTGGCCGCGACGGATTCCGGTGTAAACCATCTTTCAATTGTTGATTCCACCAATCCTTCCATGCCCTTTTTCGCTGCTACATCAATTCGATGTTGAAAATACTCTTGATACTCCGGTGGAGCATCGGGTCGAGAGTCACATGCTATAAGAGATAATATCCTGTCACCATGGTCCTGGCATAAGCCGTAACCCATCATACCGCCAATTGATAATCCACACCAATGCGTCTTTTTGATGCCAAAATGGTCTAAGAGAGCAATTGCATCTGATATGATCATTGGAAATGTATAAGGCCCCCTTGGCGATTCGGACCTGCCCAGACCGCGAATATCATAACGCAGGATTTGGAAATCATTATTGAGAACCTGTGCCTGTTCATCCCAAAGTGATAGATTGTTGCAAAGTGCATGGGAAAAAGTTATCCAGGGTTTACCCTTTGTACCAGAAATTTCACAGTTTATATCTATTCCGTTAGCATGGACTTTCATTATTTAACTCCCAATTAACCTACATAAAGTTTGCTTCTAAAACAGCAACAACTTTATGTCCAGTTTTACAATGGTTGCTAAATACGCCCGTCTCCCTTACACAGGAGCTAAGATTTGAGAAGAGAGGATATTATGGCTAACGCAAAAACACGAGCGCAAGCTGCGCCACATACGATACGAGACCTTCGTTCCACTATTAATTGGTTGGAAAGTGAGGGGGATTTAGTTACCACAGATAAAGAAGTTGACCCAGATCTTGAGATCATATCACTGCAAAAACACTTCGATGGCTCCTGCCCAATTCTATTTAATAATTTAAAGGGCAAACCAGATCATCGCGTGATCACAAATTTGTTTTCAGAAACAAATGTTGTTAATAAAATGTTTGGTTGGAGAGATAATACAGATAGAACACTTAGATTGGCGGAGGCCATAAATAACCCTATCACTCCGGTGGTTATTGATCAAAAAGATGCGCCATGCCAGGAAGAAATAATTGAAAAACCGAATGATGTTAATGATTATATTGTGCCTGTCCGACATACAGAATATGACACAGAGTTAACAATTGGTTCGGGTATTAGATGCGTTTCTGGGGATTACTTTGAAGGAGGATCGGATCTCGGATACAATCGAATGAACTTTCGTTGGGGTAATGTAGGAACTTTCCAAATTTCCCCTGGTAGCCATATGTGGCAAGTTGTTTCAAAACACTATAAAGACGATGAGCCTGTTCCAATAACTGTTTGCTTCGGCGTACCACCCGCATGCACTCTTTTAGCTGGAGCGGGTTTTGACTACGTAATCCTCCCTCAAGGCTGCGACGAGATTGGCGTTGCTGGCGCTGTGCAGGGTGAGGCCGTTCGCATGGTTAAAGCAAGAACAGTTGATGCGCTGGCACTTGCTGATGCCGAAATTGTGCTGGAAGGTTATGTAAATCCTCGGGATCGACGGTTTGAAACCGCAGAAGCAGAAAGTACTGGGGAACAAGGCAAATACCATTTCCATCCTGAATGGTCCGGATACATGGGGAAAGCATACAAAGCTCCAACATTTCATTGCACCGCGATAACAATGCGAAAGCGTCAGAGCAAACCAATTGTATTTGTACTTGGAGTCCACATGCTTGATGAAGCTAATATAGATACAATGGTTCGTGAAGCTGCAATTTACGAACTGTGCAACAGAATGCAACCTGGCATATGTACCGATGTTAATATACCCTATTCTATGACAGACTGGGGCGGTGCTATAATACAAGTGAAGAAACGAACTAAAATCGACGAAGGCTGGCAAAGAAACTTTCTCTCAGCTATGCTATCAACGTCGCAAGGGGCACGATTGGCTATCGCAGTATCTGAAGACGTAGATATGTATGATATGGACGATATTATGTGGAATTTAACCACACGTGTTAATCCACACACTGACATTCTTAATCCACTACCAGGTGGACGTGGTCAAACATTTATGCCAGCTGAAAGAATGACTGCTGGAGGTAAAGAATGGACAGCTTCTAATACTTTGTTTGAGGGCGGTATGGGAATTGATGCTACAGTGCCGTACGGTTACGAAAATGATTTCTTGAGACCTCAATATCCCGTCGATAAATTCAATCCTGCCGACATATTTTCAAAGGAGGATATTCAAAAAATGAAGTCACGCATGCACGGTTGGGTAAATTCCCTTGCTAAATATGGAAGGTGACAATCGATTTTACATAGATTTCTCTGAAATCAGAGAAATCTATGTATACCTGTGAACAGGCGACCTAAGGAATGAAAAAATTTAACTGATAAAGAAGAACTACCAGTCAAACTTTGACATCAATTGCAGTTTCTTTAAAAGAATCTCTCTGTTGCATGGTGTCATACCAATCCGCAAGTCGAGAGTGTTTTTTACGCCAGTCGGTCGCTACTTCACGAAATTCCATATAGCCTATAGCACAAGCTACGGCAATTCCCCCCATATTAAGAGCACTTTGAGAACTGCCGATTTGATCATTCAAAAATGCTAGTGTTTGATATACTTTTTGATTATTCCGCATTATCCAAGTATCTGATTGATTTTTTTTTGGGCGGGACGCCTCTAGTGCGACAGCAATTGCAGCATCGCCAAGACCGTCACCAAGAGCTTCTAAGTTCAGTACTAACCAACGTTCAGCAATCGCCTCAGGTATTAACCTACGGTTTTTATGCTGGTCATCTATCCATGAAGCAATCACAGGGGAGTCTATCAACAAATCTCCATTTTCTAATATCAAGGCTGGAATTTTACCAAGTGGATTAATGCTAGGCATCTCCTTGGAACGTTCCTCTCGCGACATGAATGTCCATTCTATTAAGCCACGCTGCTGGGTTTCTATCTCTGCGACGCGCACTTTACGACCATACGGTGAATTCACACTATTGTAACCTTTCGGCATTTGTTTATACCCCATTATCAATTTTTTTAATGTTATCTATTTCCCATACATATGACAAAGCGAACCGTGTGAAAATATTTATTCTCGGCGTGAAATAGGACGTGTCATCCAAAGTGCCAACAG
>MDTG01196186.1_pt1 | contig 40652 bp, 31 predicted proteins | sample 811421 | NCBI WGS metagenome assembly MDTG01 (sample SAMN05326645, study PRJNA326480) | marine metagenome | isolation source: seawater | place: Pacific Ocean: South East | collected 2011 | reverse complement strand
CGGAGGCCATGGCGTCCGGCAGGTCGCGGAAGATCATCCAGCCGATCAGCGTCGCGAAGGGAATTTCCAGATATTGCATGGGGGCGAGCGTCGCCGAGGGCGCCAGCCGCAGCGACCATGTCATCAGGAGATGCGCCACCGTGCCGAGCACGCCGATGGCGGCCAGAAGGGCTGTGTCGCGCGGCGAGGGCAGGTCGAAGGGAAAGGCCACGCCGCTGTGGTCGGGGGCGAGGACTATCATCGCGCCGATCAGAACGCTTGCGATCACGCCGCTCACGCCCTGGAGCGCGATCGGGTCGGCGGCCTTGGCGACCTGTCGGGTGACGAGCATGAACAGCGCGAAGGCGATGGCCACGACAAGCGGCAGAAGTGCCGGGGCGCCGACCTCGGCGTAATTCGGGCGGATCACCAGCAGGGTGCCGACGAAGCCGACCAGACAGGCACCGAGCCGGTAGGGGCCGACCTGTTCGCCGAGGACGAATTTGCCCAACAACAGCATCAGGAACGGCATGACGAAGGCGATGGCGATGGCATCGGCAAGCGGCAGGTAGCGCAGCGAGGCGAACATCGCGCCGATCCCGGCAATATGCAGCAACGTGCGCAGGAGCGTCAGCCGCAGGATCCGGGGCGACAGCCTGAGGTCGATGCGGCTGGCAACCGCCAGCGGCACGAGGATCATCGCCTGCATGGCGAACCGCACGAACAAAAGCTGCGCAAGCGGGATGGTGTCGCCCAGGATCTTGGCAATGGAATCGCCAAGCGGCGCGAGCACGCAAAAGCCGGTCATCAGAAGAATACCGAGCATCGGGCGGTCGGCGATGGGCATGGGTGTCATCCAGGCGAGGCGGTCGGGTTTCAAGGCCGGAAAAACCAAGGGTTGCAGCCAGTTGTAGACCGCCGCGCCGGGCTTTTCCAGCCTGCCTTATGACGCGGGTGCCGTGCCGCGACCACCAACCGGAACGCGCAACTGTGCAACCGCTCTCCCGAGCGCGCGCCCCGACGGCGGCACCGGAGGGAAGACAGGGGCTTGAAACGCAGGTTTCGGCGATCAGGCCGGCGGCACCGGCCGCCCGTCGCGTCCGAGCTCGATCGGCTCGCCATGCGGGGTTGCAGCGGCCGCCCGCTCCCAGGCGTCGCGCCGCGCGTCGAGACGGTCGCGGGTGGTAACGCGGCGATCGGTGACCAGCCGTTCCAGCGCCGCCAGCCAGTGGCGGTAGTAGCTGTCGCCGCAATCGGGGTCGCCGGCCGCCTGGGCGTCGCGAATGGTCTGCGAGAGCGTTTCGGCCCATTCGCCCCAGGTGAAAAGACCCTTGGCATGCAGGGAAACGGCCAGCGCGAAGGCGCGCGCCTCCCAGGGCGCGCGGAACACCGGCTCGTCCTGCGCGCGCGGCAGATCGGCGAACAGGTGTTGCGGCGGATGGTCCGGCGCGCCGGACGGCGGGGTCTCAGGCAGGGTCAAGATAGGGCTCCCACAGGTCGATGCGCAGGCTGACGCCTTGCGCGCTGTCCTCGCCCCAGATCTCCCGGCCGTCGAAGGCGACGCCGTAGAGCCAGGCGGGGTTTTCCCCGGCGCCAGCCGCACTGGTGTCGGGAAACACATGCACGCCGTGGATCGCCTCGACGGTGCCGACATGGCCCCGGCAGTAGCGCGGAATGCGAGTGTGGCCGGTGGGGTTCATCGTCCTGGCGCGGACCCGGTCACCCGGTTTGAAACGCGCCGGGGTGGCGGCGTCGCGCTCGGTCGGGCCGCCGCGCGCAAGCGTTTCGGCGACCTTGTCGGCGGCGAGCACGCGCTTGACCGGGCGGCTGTCGACGAGGCTTCGGCCCGCCGCGATCTCCTCCTCCGTGACAAGCCCGCGCTCCTCCAGAAGCCGTTCCAGACCGGCCAGCCAGATCTGATAGTAGCTGGAGGTGAGATAGACCGGTGGCGGCAGGCTTTCGCGGGCAAAGCGCGCCATGTCGATGGTCCATTCGCCGGTGGCGCCCATGGCAAGCGTCAGCGCGAAGGCGCGCGGTTCCCAATTGGCGTGAAACAGCGGCTTCACCGGTTCGGGCACGACGGGACCGAAGCCCATCATGCCGCCGAGATCCTGTGCGCCGTTCATTGTGCCGCGCCTTCGGCTTCGCCAGGCACTAGCGCGAGCCCGGTGCCGATCATGCTGTCGCGCGTGACGAGACGGGCAAGCGCCTCCTCGCTCCACCCGTCGGTGCCGGCGGGGCGCATGGGGATGACCAGATAGCGGATTTCGGCAGTGGAATCCCAGACGCGGATCCGGGTCCTGTCCGGCAGGGTGACGCCGAAGTCCGCCAGCACGCCGCGCGGGTCGCGCACGGCCTTGGCCCGGTAGGGCGCGGACTTGTACCAGACGGGCGGCAGGCCGAGCACCGGCCACGGGTAGCAGGAGCACAGGGTGCAGACGACCATATTGTGCTCCTCCGGCGTGTTTTCGACCGCAACCATATGCTCGCCCTGGCGGCCGATGTAGCCGAGCGAATGAATGGCGGCGGTGGCGTCCTCGCGCAGCCAGTCGCGAAATTCCGGGTCGCTCCAGGCTTTCGCGACGACCCTTGCGCCGTTGTGCGGGCCGACCTTGGTCTCATAGGTCTCGATCAGGACGTCGAGGGCGGCCGGATCGACATAGCCCTTCTCGACAAGCACGGATTCAAGCGCGCGCACCCGCGCATCCGTTTCGTCCATATGGGACCCGTGATCGTGATCGCCGTGATTGTGGGAATGTCCGTGCGGATGTTCGTGAGCCATGGGGTCAGGTCCTGTCTCGTTCACGCGGCGGGCGCGAGGGGGTCATTCCGCGGCATCCAGCGCGTCGTGGCGCATCCGCATATGGGCACGCAGCGCGTCGCCGAAGGCTGCAAACAGCCGGGCCGATGCCGCGTCGCTGCCGACCCAGTACTCGGGATGCCACTGGGTGGCAAAGGCAAAGCCCGGCACGGCGTCGAAGGAAACGGCTTCCACTGTGCCGTCTTCCGCCGTTGCCTCGACACTCAATCCGGGGGCGAGGCGCCCGACGGCCTGGCGGTGCAGCGAGTTGACGTCGATGCGGGCATCGCCGAGCACCTTGGCGAGGCGCCCGCCGGGAGAGATCTCGACATGATGGGCGAGCGCGAAACGGGCGTCCTGGTCGTCGGCCTCGGGCGCGCGATGGTCGCGCCGGCCTTCCAGTTCCTGCACCTCCGTGATCAACGACCCGCCGAGCGCGACATTGACCTCCTGCAGGCCGCGACAGATCCCGAAGATCGGAAACCGGCGCTCGACGGCACGACGGATCAGCGGAAGGGTGGTTCCGTCACGGCGTGTGTCGTAGGGGCCGTTCGCCTCGCTGGCCTCGCCGCCGTAGAGGGAGGGATGGACGTTCGACCGCGATCCGGTGAGCAGGACGCCGTCGACGCGGTCCAGAACGCTGTCCAGATCCAGCGCCGCGCCGAGACAGGGAAGCATCAGCGGAACGGCATCCGCGCCATGGGCGACGGCATCGACATAGGCGGAAATGACAGCGTGCCATTCGAAACCATCAAGCGGTTTGATGTCGGTGCTGACAAGGACGACAGGCTTTTTCATGAAGGCTCCGGAGAAATTGCGGGACCGGTCGGCGGTGGCGGGATGAAACGCGCGAGTGGTAAAAAAAATTCCCCACTTGCAATCGGATGCACTTGTCTCAGGCATCGACATGGGCTTTATATCATAGACACGGTGCCTATAACCAAGAAGGCACTTTCAAGGTCGCGCAGCGGAACACGTTGTCGACAGGGTTTTTCTTTCTCTGTGGGAGGAGAAGTATGGATCGCCGTTCATTTCTGAAAAACGCCGGACTTGGCGCTGGTGCAGCTGCTGCAGCCACCACGCTCGCCGCACCGGCCATTGCGCAGTCCACCACCGACATGGTCATCGTGTCGACGTGGCCGCGTGACTTTCCGGGCCTGGGCACGAGCGCGCAGCGCCTTGCCGCACGCATCGGCGAGCTGACCGAAGGCCGAATCAACGTCCAGTATTTCGCCGCAGGCGAGCGCGTCGGTGCGTTCGACTCCTTCGACGAAGTGGCGTCCGGCAACGCGCAGGCCTACATCGGCGCCGACTACTACTGGAAGGGCAAGCACCCGGCATGGGCCTATTTCACGGCCGTTCCGTTCGGCCTGACCTATGCCGAGATCGACGCCTGGATCAAGTACGGCGGCGGCCAGGAGCTCTGGGACGAGCTCGGTGCCGAATTCGGCGTCAAGAACTTCGCCGCCGGCAACACCGGCGTGCAGATGGGCGGCTGGTTCAACAAGGAAATCGAGACCGCGGACGACCTCAAGGGTCTGAAGATGCGTATTCCGGGCCTTGGCGGCGACGTCATGGCGAAGCTCGGCGCGTCTCCGGTCTCCCTTCCGGGCGGCCAGATCTATGAAAACCTGGTCTCCGGCGCCGTCGACGCCACCGAGTGGGTCGGCCCGTGGAACGACTACTTCATGAAGTTCTACGAAGCCGCCAAGTACTACTACCATCCGGGCATGCATGAGCCGGGCTCGCAGCTCGCGCTGGGCATGAACAAGGCCTGGTTCGACGGCCTGTCGAAGACCGACCAGGCGATCATCGAAGCCGCCTGCATGGAAGAAAACGCCCTGCAGATGGCCGAGAGCAATGCCAACAACGGCGTGTATCTCGACAAGCTGATCAACGAACACGGCGTGGAACTGCGTCGCTTCAATGACGAAGTCTATGATGCGTTCGGCGAAGCCGCTGCGGAAGTCTTCGAGGAAACCCGCGAGCACAGCGATCTCGCTGCGCGGACCCACGACAGCTTCCTGAAGGCGCGCTCGGAAATCGGCCGCTGGATGCTGCTTGCGGACACGGGCTACACGGTTCAGCGCAACCGCGTGCTGGGCATCTCGATCTGATCGATCGACGTGCCGGTGTGACTTGCGGGACGGGGCCTTGTCGCTCCGTCCCGTTTCCGCACCCCCTTGTCCCTCATTGCAAGAGGCTAATCCGACATGTCGTCCTTCGCAGGGGCTTCGGACGCCGCCAATGGGCCTCTCCGCCCGATGCGGGGTTCTGATCGGAGCGCGCTCACCGTTCGCTGGTTCGGATGGACCATGCTGGCCGTGATGGCGGCGTTCGTTCTCAACAATTACCTGACGTATTGGCACGATCTCCCCGGCATCGCCCCGATTTTCGGCGGCGTGGCCAACGGCAACGGCGGTATGGCGCTGTCCTGGGCCCAGTTGCTGCTCTATGCGGCGCTGATCGGTGTCGCGACCGGATACGTGCTGCGCTCGCCGTCGGTGGCATTGCGCAGCGACAGCCGGAAGATGGTCGCGATCAACGGGTTCCTGATCCGCGCCGCCTTCTTCGCCGTGCTGATCGTCGGCGGCGTCGATTCCGTGATCTCCTTCCTGCGGGTCGAAGGCCTGCTCGACGGCCTTGTCGGCGAGTCGCTTGCAAGCGATCTCGGGCGGTCGCAGTACCGCGGGCCCTATGTCCACATGCCGCTGATCGCGCTCTCGGTGGTTCTCGCCGCCTTCACCCGCACGCTCGGCTTCACCTGGCTGGCGCTGCTGGTCGTCGCGGCGGAGCTCTTGATCGTGATCGGGCGCTTCATCTTTTCCTACGAGCAGGCGTTCATGGCCGACCTGGTGCGGTTCTGGTACGCGGCGCTCTTCCTCTTCGCCAGCGCCTATACCCTGTGGGACGAGGGCCATGTGCGCGTCGACGTGTTCTATGCCGCCTTCAAGTCGCGCACCAAGGGTTACGTGAACGCGATCGGCTCGGTCTTTCTCGGCATGAGCCTGTGCTGGACCATCCTGATCATCGGGATGGGCGGCAAGCAGAACATCATCAACGCGCCGATCCTGTCCTACGAGACGACGCAGGCCGGCTTCGGCCTCTACGTCAAATATCTGATGGCGGGCTTCCTCGGCGTTTTCGCCGTGTCGATGCTGATCCTCTTCACGGCCTATCTGCTGGAGGCGGCAGCCGACATTCGCGAGGATCCGGGCGGACGCGAGATGTCGGGCGCCGCCGCACATTGACTTCTGCGATCGAGGGGCAGCCGTCCGGCTGCTCCTGAAACCTTCTAGCCGGTGCGGACGCTGTCGCGTGCGACAGCTGTCCGTAGCCTCATGCCGACGGGTCTCGGACGATGGAACTCTTTTTTCTCGCTCTGCTGGTTATCCTGATGGCCGGCGCACTCGGGTCGGGCTTTCCGGTTGCCTTCGCGCTGCCCGGATCGGCGATCCTGACGATCGGGATCGCCGCCCTGAGCGGCTATCTGTTCGCCGGTGAAACGGATGCCTTCTTCTCGCACGGCGGGCCGTCGCAATGGCTCAGCGCCGGCGTCACGAACTTCCGCGGCGTCTACTGGGAGGCGGAGCGAGATACGCTGATCGCGATCCCGCTGTTCGTCTTCATGGGCATCATGCTGCAGCGCTCGAAGATCGCCGAGGACCTGCTGGTCACCATGGCGCAGCTGTTCGGCCCGATCCCGGGCGGGCTTGGCATTTCCGTCGTCTTCGTGGGCGCGCTGCTGGCGGCGACCACCGGCATCGTCGGCGCCACCGTGGTGGCGATGGGCCTGATCTCGCTGCCGGCGATGCTGCGCAACAATTACTCGCCCTCGCTTGCCACCGGCACCATCGCCGCCTCCGGCACGCTCGGGCAGATCATCCCGCCCTCCATCGTGCTCATCATCCTGGCCGACCAGCTGGCAAGTGCCGTCGACCAGGCCGGGTCGATCCGCCAGACGCTCTACAAGGAAAGCACCGGCGAACTGTCGATGCCGTCCGATTTCGCGGTCACCTCGACGAGCGCCGGCGAGATGTTCCTCGGCGCCTTCCTGCCGGGGCTGGTGCTCGTCGGCCTCTACATGCTGTTCATCATGGGGTTCGCGATCCTGAACCCGAAGTCGGCGCCGGCCGTGCATTACGGCGGCAAGTTCGACCGCGACTTCCTGGTGAAGGTCGTGCTGACGCTGTTCCCGCCGCTCGCCCTGATCTTCCTGGTGCTGGGATCGATCATCGCCGGCGTCGCCACCGTCAACCAGGCCGGTGCCATCGGCGCGATCGGCGCCATGATCATGGCCGGCTACCGGCTGAGCGACGGCGAGAAGGGCAAATACACGCCCGCGATCCTGGCCGTGCTGGCTCTCCTGGCCATCGCGCTGGTCGTCAGCTTCCATGAGATCAACATCAAGCGGATCGACACCAGCGCCGACCTGATCGGCCTGATCGTGGCGCTGATCGCGGTGTCGCTGCTGCTCCTCGCCATCTTCTGGAGCGGCTGGCGCACGCTGAAGATCCAGGACACGCTGAAGGGGGTGATGCTGGAGACGGCCAAGACGTCGTCGCTGGTCTTCATCATCCTGCTCGGCGCGGCCATGCTGACCTCGGCCTTCCGCGCCTTCGGTGGCGAGGAGCTGGTCAAGGAGTTCCTGCAAGGGCTGCCCGGCGGCTTCTGGATGCAGTTCCTGATCGTCATGCTGGTGATCTTCGTCCTCGGCTTCTTCCTCGACTTCATCGAGATCGCCGTGGTCGTCGTGCCGATCGTGGCGCCGATCCTGCTGGCCGATCCGTCCGCCAATGTGACGGCGGTCTGGCTCGGCGTGATGATCGGCCTGAACATCCAGACGTCGTTCCTGACGCCGCCTTTCGGCTTCGCGCTGTTCTACCTGCGCGGCGTGGCGCCGGCGACGGTGAAGACGACGGCGATGTACAAGGGCGTGATCGCCTTCATCACGCTGCAGCTTGTGGCGCTCGGCATCGTCGGCTTCTATCCGTCGCTGGTGAACTATCTGCCGAACCGGTCGTCGCTGCTGTCGGAGACCGCGCCGCCGCCGCTCAATCCGCGGCTGCAGTACTGCATGGAAAACTACGTCCAGGAGCAGTTCGCGGAAAACGGCGCCGACATTCGCGCCGCCATCCAGACGGCGAAGGCGCTCGATCTGTCCTATGTGCCGGAAGACCTGCGCGAGGATCTGGCGGAGAGCTTCGACAAGGCTGAGGAAAGCCTGACGCTGATGTCGCAGATCGCCGAGGCGGAAGCCGCCGTTGCGGTCGCCGCGGTCGACTATCGCCCGCTGCATGTGACGGTGCGCGCGATCGAGCGCGACATAAGGCGCATCGACGAGCGCATCACCGATCTCGAGCTGATCGTGCGCCGGTCGGGCGAGGGGCAGATCTATTCGGCCGCGCGCGGCGAACGCGCTACCCGGCAGATCGAGGACCTCAAGACCGACCGCGCCGCTCTGGTCGCGCAGATCCCGGCGGCCTGGGAGGACACCCACTCGACCTTCGCCAAGATCCAGGGGGCGGAAAACCAGGCGCGGCGTGACTATCGCCGGGCCGTGGACGATGCCTATGAGCCGCTTGGCGAACTCATGAAGGTGATCTCAGACGTGGACAGGCTGGCGGCCAGCGAGGACGCACTGCGCGGTCTCGCCCAGGAGCTTGAAACGATGGAACCGGAGGCCTTCGTGGAGCGGGTCACCGACGTGCGCGGCATCTTCAGCGACATCGAGGGCGCGCGCGACGTGCGCTCCGCCGTCAATGATGCGCGCTCGGCGATGCGCTCGCGCACGCCGGACAGGGAAGCCGCGCGCGCCGCGATCGCCGAAGCCATCACCCTGTTCGAGGCGGATATGGCCTGGCGCCAGCGGGCGAAGCAGGAGCTTCTGCCGCAGCTGATGGCCTATAACGATGCGATCAAGGACACCATCGGCCTGCGCGGCCAGCCGGCGCTGCCGCGCGAGCAGGCGCTCTATGTCGCCGCCTGCAACTCCAGCCATCGCGACGTGTCGCTGAGCTTCTAGGGCACGGGACACACCCAACGGGCGGACGCAGACCATGCGCCCGCCCGTTCTCCTTTGCGGATGCACAGGTTCCACCCGCCCTCGCGCAACGCTTGATCCGGGCAGGGGCTAGGCTGTTAACTGGTCGCAACACGCAGGTCCCGGAGCGGGCGCGCCCTGTCGGGTGCCCTTCGGGGCTTGAGACATGCCTGCGCCCGACCGGGTGCCTACTTGCCAAGGGATCGCACATCACATGACGCGCAATCGGGTTTCGCTCGACGACAAGTTCGACCTCAGCAAGGAGCGGATCTTCATTTCCGGCACGCAGGCGCTCATCCGCCTCGTGCTGATGCAGAAGGAACGCGACCGGCAGGCCGGCCTCAACACCGCCGGCTATGTGACGGGCTACCGCGGCTCGCCGCTCGGCGCGCTCGACCAGCAGTTCCAGCGCGCGACGAAGCTGCTGACCCCGGCGGATGTCGTCTTCCGCCCGGCGATCAACGAGGATCTGGCCGCGACCGCGCTCTGGGGCACCCAGCAGGCGCAGATGCGCGGCGAGGGCAAATACGACGGCGTCTTCGGCATCTGGTACGGCAAGGGGCCGGGCGTCGACCGCTCGGGCGATGCCTTCCGCCACGCCAATCTTGCCGGCACCTCGCCGCATGGCGGCGTGCTGGCGCTGATGGGCGACGACCACACCTGCGAAAGCTCGACGACCGCGCATCAGTCGGAATTCGCGCTGGTCGACGCGATGATGCCGATCCTCAATCCCGCCGGCGCGCAGGAAATCCTCGACTTCGGCCTCTACGGCTGGGCGCTGTCGCGCTTCTCCGGGCTGTGGGCGGGCCTGAAGCTGGTCAAGGACAATGTCGAGTCGACAGCCTCCATCGACGGGCGGATCGACCGGGTCATGCCGATCTTTCCCGATTTCGCCTTTCCCGAGGGCGGGCCGCACATCCGCCCCGCCGAACATGCGCTGACCCAGGAAGCCCGGCTGCACAACGTCAAGCTTCCCGCGGCGCGCGCCTTCATCGCCGCCAATCCGCTCGACCGGGTGGTGCTGTCCGGCGGGCGCTCGCCCCGGATCGGCATCGTCTCCACCGGCAAGAGCTATCTCGATGTGCTGGAAGCGCTCGACATGCTCGGTCTCGACGAGGTGGCGGCAGCCGACCACGGGCTGGCCTTCCTGAAGATCGGTTGCCCGTGGCCGCTCGATGCGAGCCGGATGCGCGATTTTGCCAATGGACTGGAACTGCTGGTCTTCGTGGAGGAAAAGCGCGGCCTGATCGAGGGGCAGGCGAAGGAAATCCTCTACGGCACGCGCGACGCGCCGGCGATCATCGGCAAGCAGGACGAGGAGGGGCGCGTGCTCTTCCCGGCGCCGGCGGCGCTTGAACCCATGCATATCGCGCTTGAGATCGGCCGCCGGCTGCAGGAGCGTCGCCCGACCGAAGCGCTCGGTGCCGCGCTCGCGGATCTGGAAGGTCGTCGCGAGCGGCTCGCCAGCACCGGCGATGTTGCGGTGCGCAGCCCCTATTTCTGTGCCGGCTGTCCGCATAATTCCTCCACCGTCATTCCGGAAGGAAGCCGCGCCTATGCCGGCATCGGCTGCCACTACATGGTGCAGTGGATGGACCGCAACACGGAAGGCTACACCCAGATGGGCGGCGAGGGCGCCAACTGGATCGGCGAGGCGCCGTTCTCGCGCACCGGCCATGTGTTCCAGAACCTCGGCGACGGCACCTACAATCACTCCGGTGCGCTGGCGATCCGCGCCGCTCATGCCGCCGGCGTCAACATCACCTACAAGATCCTCTACAACGACGCGGTCGCCATGACCGGCGGCCAGGCCCATGACGGCGGACTGACGGTTCCAGAGATCGCCCGCCAGGTGGCGGCGGAGGGCGCGCGCCGCGTGGCGATCGTCACCGACGAGCCGGGAAAATACCCGCCGACGACCAACTGGCCGGAGAACACCAGCATCGACCATCGCGACGACCTGATCGCGGTGGAGCGGGAACTGGCCGGCATCGAAGGGCTCACCGTCCTGATCTACGACCAGACCTGTGCCGCGGAAAAGCGCCGCCGGCGCAAGCGCGGCCTGTTCCCCGATCCCGACGAGCGGATCGTGATCAACGAACTGGTCTGCGAGGGCTGCGGCGATTGCGGCATCCAGTCGAACTGCGTCGCCATCCAGCCGGTGGAGACGGAATGGGGCCGCAAGCGCGCCATCGACCAGTCGTCTTGCAACAAGGATTTTTCATGCGTGAAGGGCTTCTGTCCCTCCTTCGTCAGCGTCAAGGGCGGCGTGCTCAAGGGGCGCGCGGTGTCGCCGCCGCCGGCGCCGGAGGTTGCGGAGCCAAAGATCGCGCCGCTGACGCAGACCCATTCGGTGCTGATCACCGGTGTCGGCGGCACCGGCGTGGTGACCATTGGCGCGGTGCTCGGCATGGCCGCCCATCTCGACGGCCTCGGCTGCGGCATCATCGACATGGCGGGCCTTGCGCAAAAGGGCGGCGCGGTGACCAGTCACCTGAAGCTTGCGCCGCGGCCGGAGGATATCTCCGCGATCCGCGTCGGACCGGGGAGCGCCGACCTGGTGCTTGGCTGCGACATCGTGGTGGCCGGATCCGCCAAGGTGCTGACGGCGATGAAACAGGGCCGCACCACGGCCGTCATCAACACGCATGAAACGCTGCCCGGCGATTTCGCCCGCGATCCCGATTTCAGCCTGCCGGGCCGTCGCTTGGTTGCCGCCATCGAAGCCGCGGCGGGCAGCGACGCCAGCCGGTTCATCGATGCGACCGAGGTCGCCACGCAGATCTTCGGCGACGCGATTGCCGCCAACATGTTCCTGCTCGGCTACGGCTGGCAGCTCGGCGCACTGCCGCTCACCCGGGATTCGATCGAGGAGGCGATCCGCCTGAACAAGGTCTCGGTCGAGATGAACCTTGCCGCCTTCGCCTGGGGCCGGGTCGCCGCCGTCGATCCGCAGGCCGTCGAGCGTCTGGCACGGAGCCGTCCGGAGGCGCTGGCGCACCGCCGGCTGTCGGAAACGCTCGACGAGATGGTGGCGCGCCGGGTCGCCTTCCTTACCGAGTATCAGGACGCCGACTATGCCAAGCGCTACGCGCAGCATGTCGCGGCCCTGCGCCAGCGGGCGGCGGGTCTCGGCGACAAGGGTGAGGAGATCGTCCGCACCGCGGCGCGCGAATTGTTCCGCCTGATGGCGATCAAGGACGAATACGAGGTCGCGCGGCTGTTCACCTCCGGGGCCTTCGCCGACCAGCTCGCGGAGACCTTCGAAAGCCACGAGCGGCTGGAGTTCCACCTCGCGCCGCCGATGCTGAGCCGCACGGACCCGCGCACCGGCCGGCCGGCCAAGCGCCGCTTCGGACCGTGGGTCCTGCCGGTGTTCCGCATGCTGGCGCGGCTGAAAGGTCTGCGCGGCGGGGCGCTGGATGTCTTCGGCCGCACGGCGGAACGGCGCATGGAGCGCCGGTTGCGCGACGACTATGTCGCGGTGGTCGAGGAGGTCGCGGGAACGCTCTCCCAGGCCAATGCCGATCAGGCCCTGGCGCTTCTGGCCTATCCGGAAGGCATAAAGGGCTTCGGACCGGTGCGGGAAACATCCGCGAAACGGGCGGAGGCGAAGGTGCCGGACCTGCTTGCGGCCTATCGCAATCCGGAAGCGGCGAAGCTCGCCGCCGAATAGGGGGAGAGGCGCGCGCGGGCCGTGCGGCCCGCGTCAGCTCCAGTCGACCTGGGCGGTGAGCATGTAGCCGGACCCGTAGACGGTGCGGATCAGGGTCGGTTCGTCCGGGCGGGTCAGCTTCTTGCGAATGCGCGAGATGCGCACGTCGATCGCCCGGTCGAGCGTGTCGTCGCGCCCGCCGTGCTCCAGCAGGTGGTCGCGGGTTAGCACCCGTTTCGGGGCTTTCAGAAGGGCCGTCAGCAGGGTCGCCTCGCCGGTGGAGAGAAAGCTCTCCTCGCCGTCGGGGGCGACCAGCCGGTGCGATCCCGGCTCGAAGCGCCAGCCGGCGAAGCGCGCGGCCTTCACGTCCGTTTCGGCTTGCTGGTCCGGCGGGTTGGCACGGCGCAGCAGCGAGCGGATGCGGGCGACGATCTCGCGCGGGTCGAAGGGTTTCACCACATAGTCGTCGGCGCCGAACTCAAGCCCCATGATCCGGTCGGAGGCATGGGCGCGCGCCGACAGCACCAGAATGGGCACGGACCCGCGCGCGCGGATGCGGTTGATCGCTTCCATGCCGTCCATGTCCGGCAGGCCAAGGTCGAGGATCACGGCGGCGGGCATCTGCCGGGCGATCTCATGCAGCGCGGCCTCGGCGGTGGCGAAACCGCTGGCGCGAAAGCCGTAGGTGGCGAGCGTGTCGCACAGCAGCGCGCGGATGTCGGCGTCATCCTCCACGACGAGGATCTGCATGCCGTCGCCTTCGGGCGCGGCCATGTCGCGATGGGATCCGGAGGTGATCATGGGGCGAGTATCTCGCTCATCGTTTTCGCCAGCATGTTGCTTGTAAAGGGTTTGGGCAGGACGGGACAAGCCGGGCGGGTCGCCTCCTCGGCCGGGCCCTCGCGGTAGCCGGTCATCAGCGCCAGCGGCAGACCTGGACGTATGCGGCGCAGCTCCTCGACGAGGGCGAGGCCGTTGACCTGTCCCGGCATGACGATGTCGCTTAGGACCGCGCGAATGTCAGCGACGTCGCGCACAAGATCGATGGCGTCGCGGGCCTCCGTCGTCACCAGGACGGTGTAGCCGAGCGCGCAGAGCTGGTCCCGCACCACATTCGCCACCGCCTCGTCGTCGTCGACGAGAAGCACCAGTTCGCCGTTGCCCTTCGCGGGATGCGGCTCCTCGGGGTTATCGCCCTGGGTGTCCGCGCCCGACAGCGCTGGCAAGAGGATGCGGATGTCGGTGCCGCGGCCCGGTTGCGAATCGATCACCACATTGCCGCCCGCCCGGCGCGCGAAGCCGTAGACGGTCGGCAGGCCGAGGCCGCTGCCGGTGCCAAAGGGCTTGGTGGAGAAGAAAGGGTCGAACGCCTGCCGGCGCACATCCTCGCTCATGCCCGTGCCGGTGTCTCCGACAAGGATCTGCGCATAGGCACCGGGCTCCACGCCGAGCCGGTCGGCCTGGGTGTCGGACAGTTGCAGCCGGGTGAGCGAGAGCGAGACGCGACCGCCGTCCGGCATGGCGTCGCGGGCGTTCAGCACCAGATTGACCAGCGCGTTTTCCAGCTCGGCCGGGTCGACCTCCGCCACCAGATTGTCATCGCCGATGGCGGTCGCCCAGGACATCGCGGAAGGAAGCGAGCCGGCCACCAGCCCCTCGATGTTGGCGATAATGCCGGACAGGCGCACCGGCCTGGTGTTGGGGGCATCGCCGCGCGCAAAGGCCAAAAGCCGCCGGGTGAGATCGGCGCCGCGCTGCGCGGCGTGGAGGATCGGGTCGAGATGGGCGGCGAGATCCGGCATGGCGGGCGCGTCGGCCCGGCGGCGCAGCGCCAGCACGTTCCCGATGATGATGGTCAGGAGGTTGTTGAAGTCATGGGCAAGGCCTCCGGTCAGCTGGCCGACGGCCTCCATGCGCTGGGCGTGGGCGAGCGCGGTCTCGCTGCGCTTCTGGTCGGTGGCGTCGAGCGACAGCACGAAACAGCCGAGCGTGCGCCCGTCGAGCGTGCGATCGGGGATCAGCGTCGAGCGCATGTGCACGAGGCGGCCGTCGGGGCGGGCGCGCGAATATTCGTAGGAGACCGCATGGCCGCGAAACGCCTTCTCGATATGCGGGGCGATCTCGCGGTAGAGCTCCGGTCCGATCACGTCCTCCGCGCGCTTGCCGATCATGGATTCCACCGTCTGGTCGAACCATTTGGCGTAGCGGCGGTTGGCGAAGCGAAAGACCGGCCCGGGGCCGAGATAGGCGACCAGCGCCGGCACGTTGTCGGTGACGAGGCGCAGCCAGTCCTCGCTCTGGCGCAGCTGGCGGGTGCGCTCTTCCACCGTGCGCTCCAGCGATGCCTGATGCTCGCGCTCGCGGGTGACGTCTGTGTAGGTGGTGACGAAGCCGCCCTCGGGCAGCGGCGCGCCGGTGACCAGAACCACCTGACCGTCGGGGCGGATGCGCTCGAAATTATGCGGCTCGAAGAGGCGTGCGCGCTCCACCCGCCGGGCGACCAGTTCGGCGACATCGCCCTCGCCATATTCGCCGCGCGCGGCGTTCACCTCCAGGAAGGCCTCCAGATGGGTGCCGCGCTTTGCCAGGTGAAACGGAAAGTCCAGCATCTCGAACAGCTGGCGGTTCCACGCCACAAGCCGCAGATCGCCGTCGAAAACGGAAAAACCCTGGTTGATGTGGTCGAGCGCCGCCTGCAGCAGATCGAGGCGGTCGCGGAAAAGGTCGCCGCTGGACATGGGGCGAGTTTACGCAAAGTCGCCGGGCTGTCGAACGAAAACACCCGTCCGCCGGCCCGCCGCTTTGAAACATTTCGTTGCAATTGGCACATACTGGCGCAATGACCGGCCCGTAGCCTTCCCTTGCGCTCAGATCCGCGTCACTCGCCTGTAATTCTCCAAAAAGAGAGAAAGGCTTGATCCGGCGGATCGTTGGTAGTCTGATAGCGCCAAAGAATTATGCGACCCCGGCAAAACAGGGGCGCAAAGAGGGGAAGAAACGCAATGGCAGGGTCGCCCGTCGTCGAGCGCCTCGACGAGGACACCTTTCCGAAAATCCTGTTGCGCAACGCCAAGGTCTTTGCTGACCGTCCGGCAATGCGCGAAAAGGATCTCGGAATCTGGCAGGCCTGGAGCTGGTCGGAGGTCCTGGAGGAAATCCGGACCTTCGCCATCGGCCTGCAGGACATCGGCTTCACCGAGGGCGACAGGATCGCCATCGTCGGCACCAACCGGCCGCGTCTCTACTGGACGATGGTTGCCGCGCAGTCGCTCGGCGGCGTGCCGGTGCCGCTTTATTCCGACAGTGTCGCGGAGGAAATGGCCTTCGTGCTGGAGCACGCCGAGGTGCGGTTTGCCTGCGTGGAGGACCAGGAGCAGGTCGACAAGCTCCTGTCGATGTCGGAGGGGCTGCCGCGGCTCGAACACGTCATCTACGACGATCCCAGGGGCCTGCGCGACTATGACCATACGCGGCTGCATTCCTTCGAGGAGATGCAGGCGGTGGGGCGCAAGGCGCTCGATGCCGATCCGGCGCGCGAGCGCGCCTGGCTGGAGCGGATCGCCAAGGGCAAGGGCGACGACATCTCGGTGATGCTCTACACCTCCGGCACCACCGGACGGCCCAAGGGCGTCATGCTCTCCTTCGACAATCTCGTGATCTCGGGCCGCAACGGCAACGCCTTCGACAAGCTCGACGAGCACGAGGAAACGCTCGCCTATCTGCCGATGGCCTGGATCGGCGACCATGTGTTCTCGCTCGCCCAGGCCTATACGGCCGGATATTGCGTCAATTGTCCGGAGAGCCTGGAGACGGTGCTGTCCGACCGCCGCGAGATCGCGCCGACCTATTTTTTCGCGCCGCCGCGCGTCTTCGAGGGCCTTCTGACGCACATCATGGTGCGCATGGAGGACGCCAGCAAACTCAAGAAGAAGATGTTCGACGTCTTCATGGGCGTGGCCAAGCGGGTCGGCGAGCGCATCCTCAACGGCGAGGACGTCGGCCTGAAGGACCGTCTGGCCTATTGGCTGGGCGAGATCCTGGTCTACGGACCGCTGAAGAACCAAATGGGCTTCACCCGCCTCAAGGTCGGCTACACCGCCGGCGAGGCCATCGGCCCGGAAATCTTCCGCTTCTACCGCTCGCTCGGGCTGAACCTCAAGCAGCTCTACGGCCAGACGGAAGCCAGCGTCTATATCACCATGCAGCCCGACGGCGAGATCTATGGCGACACGGTCGGCAAGCCGGCCACCCAGGTGGAGCTGAAGATCGCGGAAAACGGCGAGGTGCTCTACCGCTCGCCGGGCGTTTTCGTCGGCTACTACAAGAACGACGAGGCGACGAAGTCGACCAAGACCGAGGACGGCTGGGTGCTGACCGGCGACGCCGGCTTCATCGCCGACAACGGCCATCTCAAGATCATCGACCGGGCCAAGGACGTCGGCAAGCTGACGAGCGGCGCCCTGTTCGCGCCGAAATACATCGAGAACAAGCTGAAGTTCTTCCCCGATGTGAAGGAGGTCGTGGCCTTCGGCGACGGGCGCGACTTCTGCGGCGTTTTCGTCAACATCGACCTGACGGCGGTGGGCTCCTGGGCGGAGCGCAACAACGTCAATTACGCTTCCTATCAGGAGCTGGCCCAGCATCCGCTGGTCTATGACATGATCGAGCGTCACGTCGATCAGGTGAACCGGGACCTTGCCGGCGAGCCGATGATGGCGGGCGCGCAGATCAAGCGCTTCCTGGTGCTGCACAAGGAGCTCGATGCCGACGACGGCGAGCTGACCCGCACCCAGAAGGTGCGCCGCTCCTTCATCGCCGAGCGCTATGCGCCGCTGATCGAGGCGCTCTACGACGGCTCGACCGAGAAACACGTCAAGACGGAAGTGACCTATGAGGACGGCCGCAAGGGCGCGCTCGAGGCCACCGTCGAGATCCGCGACATGACCCTTCACCCCGCCTCGGGGCGCAACATTCAGGAGGCGGCGGAATGAGTGCCTTTGTCGATCCCGCCCGCATGGCCGGCCACTCCGGCATGGAAAAGGGCGAGGTGCTGCTGCGCGTCGACAATGTGTCGCTGTCCTTCGGCGGCGTGAAGGCGATCACCAACATCTCCTTCGACATCGTCAAGGGCGAGGTGCGCGCGATCATCGGGCCGAACGGCGCCGGCAAGACGTCGATGCTCAACGTGATCAACGGCTTCTACCATCCGCAGGAGGGCACGATCACCTGGCGCGGCAAGGTGCGGCGCAAGATGAAGCCCTATGAGGCGGCGAGCAACGGCATTGCCCGCACCTTCCAGAACGTGGCGCTGTTCAAGGGGATGACCACGCTCGACAACATCATGACCGGCCGCGGACTGAAGATGAAGTCCAACTTCATCTGGCAGTGCCTGCACTGGGGGCCGGCGCTGAAGGAGGAGATCGAGCACCGCCGCAAGGTGGAGGAGATCATCGACTTCCTCGAGATCCAGGCGATCCGCAAGACGCCGGTCGGGCGTCTGCCCTACGGACTGCAAAAGCGCGTCGAGCTTGCCCGCGCGCTCGCCATGGAGCCGGAACTCCTGCTGCTGGACGAGCCGATGGCCGGCATGAACCTCGAGGAAAAAGAGGACATGAGCCGCTTCATCCTCGATGTGAACCAGCAGTTCGGCACCACCATCGCCCTGATCGAGCACGACATGGGCGTCGTCATGGACCTTTCCGACCGGGTCGTGGTTCTCGACTACGGCCGCAAGATCGCCGATGGCCCGCCCGACGAGGTGCAGGCCAGCCAGGATGTGATCGACGCCTATCTCGGCGTTCCGCACGAACACTAAAGGACAGCGTGAGATGGAGTTTCTGATCGAAACGATCCTGTCGGGTCTGATGGCCGGCGTGATGTACTCGCTGGTCGCCCTCGGCTTCGTGCTGATCTTCAAGGCATCCGGCATCTTCAATTTCGCACAGGGCGTGATGTGCCTGTTCGCCGCGCTGACCTTCGCCGGCATCATGGAAAAGACCGGCCTGCCCTGGCCGATCGCCTTCGTGATGACCATCGGCGTGATGGTCTTCGTCGCCTGGGCGGTGGAGCGCTTCGTGCTGCGCCATCTGGTCAACCAGGAGCCGATCATCCTGTTCATGGTGACCATCGGGCTGGCCTATGTGCTGGAGGGCGTCGGCGACATCCTGTGGGGGTCGAACGTCAAGGTGCTCGACATCGGCCTGCCGTCGGGCGCCTCCGACTACATGCTCGACACGTTCAACATCTACATCGAGAAGCTCGAGGTCTTCGCGGCGCTGATCGCGGCCGTTCTGGTCGGCTTCCTCGCCATCTTCTTCCAGAAGACGCGCATCGGCCGGGCGCTGCGGGCGGTGGCCGACGATCACCAGGCAGCGCTTTCGGTCGGCATCTCGCTGCAGACCATCTGGGTCATCGTCTGGTCGGTCGCCGGCTTCGTCGCGCTGGTCGCGGGCACGCTGTGGGGCGCCAAGTCGGGTGTCCAGTTCTCGCTGTCGCTGATCGCGCTGAAGGCGCTGCCGGTGCTGATCCTGGGCGGCTTCACCTCCATTCCCGGCGCCATCGTCGGCGGACTGATCATCGGCGTCGGCGAGAAACTTGCCGAGATCTACGTCGGCCCGATGGTCGGCGGCGCGATCGAAAACTGGTTTGCCTACATGCTGGCGCTCGCCTTCCTGCTGGTCCGCCCGCAAGGGCTGTTCGGCGAACGCATCATCGAGCGCGTCTGACGCGGGCCATTTCTCAGGACGGGTGATACCTCAATGCTTTATCGTGAAGCCGGCCAATACAAGACGTCCTATCAGAGCGACCAGGCAATCTTTCCGATCGCCCAGGACCGCTGGGTGGTGTGGACGTTCGTCGCGGTCGCGTTCCTGGTCGTGCCGTTCTTCGTCAACGACTACTGGACGAATGCCGTTCTCCTGCCGCTGCTGATCTACGGGCTGGCGGCGCTGGGCCTCAACATCCTGGTCGGCTACTGCGGCCAGATCTCGCTCGGCACGGGCGGGTTCATGGCGGTCGGCGCCTATGCCTCCTACAAGCTGATGACCTCCTTTCCCGAGATGAACATGATCCTCGTCGTGTTGCTGTCGGGCGGGATCACGGCGGCGGTGGGATCGCTGTTCGGCCTGCCGAGCTTGCGCATCAAGGGGTTCTACCTGGCGGTGGCGACGCTGGCCGCGCAGTTCTTCCTGGTCTGGCTCTTCAACAAGGTCGGCTGGTTCTACAACTACTCGATGACCGGGCAGATCACCGCGCCGGACCGCGAGATGTTCGGCTTCCTGCTGACCGGTCCGTCGGCGCTGCCCTGGGTGAAATACCTGTTCTGCCTGACGATTCTCACGGTCTTCGCGCTGATCGCGAAGAACCTGGTGCGCGGCCGGCTGGGCCGCAACTGGATGGCGATCCGCGACATGGACATCGCCGCCGAGCTGATCGGCGTGCGTCCGCTCCTGACCAAACTGTCGGCCTTCGCGGTCTCGTCCTTCTACATCGGCATGGCCGGCTCGCTGCTCTTTTCCGTCTATCTCGGCGCGGTCGAGGTCGGCGAGGTGTTCGGCATCAACGTGTCGTTCCTGGTGCTGTTCATGGTGATCATCGGCGGGCTCGGCTCCATTGTCGGCTCCTTCATGGGCGCGGCGTTTCTGGTGCTTCTGCCGATCTTCCTGAAGAACTTCATGGTCGACGGGTTCGGCATGATGCCGGTCACGGCCAAGCATGTGGAAATCCTGTTGATGGGCCTTCTCATCATCTTCTTCCTGATCGTCGAGCCGCACGGCCTTGCCCGGCTCTGGCAGATCACCAAGGAGAAGCTGCGGATGTGGCCCTTCCCTTACTGAGGCAGCGCGAAACAACACACAAACACGCGTCCTCAGCCAACTGCCCGATATCCTGTTCCATGGGAGGAAACGAAATGAAACTGAAGCATCTGACAGCCGGTCTCGCCGCCCTTGCGGTGGCCGCGCCGCTGGCGGCAACAACCGCCCAGGCGTATGAACTGACGATCCCGTCGCTGGTCTATCGCACCGGGCCCTATGCTCCGGGCGGCATTCCCTTCGCCAACGGCTACGCGGATTACTTCAAGCTGCTGGAGCAGCGCGACGGCGGCATCAACGGCGCCACGATCAACTTCGTGGAGTGCGAGACGGCCTACAACACGCAGCAAGGCGTGGAGTGCTACGAGAACACCAAGAACCAGGGCGAGAGCGGCGCGCTCGTCTATCAGCCGCTGTCGACCGGCATCACCTATCAGCTGATCCCGAAAGCCTCGGTCGACGAGATCCCGCTGTTCACCATGGGCTACGGCCGCACGTCGGCCGCCAACGGCAAGGTGTTCCCCTGGATCTTCAACTTCCCCGGCACCTACTGGGACGCGGCGTCGGGCATGGTGAACTATGCCGCCGCGATCGAGGGCGGCGAGGACAAGCTCAGCGGCAAGACGATCGCGCTGGTCTATCACAACTCGGCCTACGGCAAGGAGCCGATCCGCACGCTGGAGGAACTGGCCAAGAAGCATGGCTTCAAGCTGGAGCTGCTGCCGGTCGACCATCCGGGCCAGGAGCAGAAGGCCACCTGGCTGCAGATCCGCCGCATGCAGCCCGACTGGGTGCTGATGTGGGGCTGGGGCGTGATGAACCAGGTCGCGGTCAAGGAAGCCTCCTCGATCCGCTTCCCGATGGACCGTTTCATCGGCAACTGGTGGGCCGGGTCCGAGCACGACGTGACGCCGGCGGGCGAGGGCGCCAACGGCTATCTCTCCGCCACCTTCCACGCTCCGGGCGCCGACTTCCCGCTGCACCAGGAAATCCTGGAGAAGGTCTATGACGCCAACATGGGTGCTGGCGAGCGCGAGCGCGTCGGCGAGGTGCTCTACAACCGCGGTCTCGTCGCCGCCGTGTGGACGGTCGAGGCCATCCGCAAGGCGATGGAGATCAAGGGCTCCAACGAGATCACCGGCAAGGACGTGCGTGAAGGCCTCGAGGCGCTGAACGTCACCGAGGCGCGGCTCGCCGAGCTCGGCCTGCCGAACTTCACCTATCCGGTGGAAATCTCCTGCTCGGTGCATTCCGATCCGGGCACGGTGCTGATCCAGCAGTGGGACGCAGCCGCCGGGACCTGGCACGTGGTTGCCTCCGGCATCGAGCCGGACCGGTCGGTGATCATGCCGCTGATCGAAGAGGATTCCGCGGCCTATGTGGCGGAAAACAACATCACTCCGCGGGACTGCAACTGACCGTCGCGACGGTCACGATCCCGATAATGTGGAGCTGAAAATGAACGAGACGTCCGCCAATCCAATCCTGTCGGTGAACAACATCGAGGTGATCTACGATCACGTGATCCTGGTGTTGAAGGGCGTCTCGCTCACCGTGCCCGAGGGGGGCATCGTCGCCCTCCTCGGCGCCAACGGCGCCGGCAAGACCACCACGCTGAAAGCGGTGTCCAACCTGCTCGGTGCCGAACGCGGCGATGTCACCAAGGGCGCCATCCTGTTCGAGGGCGAGGAGGTGCAGGCGCTGTCGCCGAACGATCTCGTCAAGCGCGGCTGCATCCAGGTGATGGAGGGCCGGCATTGCTTCGGCCATCTGACGATCGAGGAAAACCTCCTGACCGGTGCCTATACGCGCCGCGACGGGGCGGCCGCGATCAAGCAGGACCTGGAGAAGGTCTATGCCTATTTTCCGAGGCTGAAGGAGCGCCGGTCGAGCCAGGCGGGCTATACCTCCGGCGGCGAACAGCAGATGTGCGCCATCGGCCGGGCGCTGATGAGCCGGCCGAAGATGATCCTGCTCGACGAGCCGTCGATGGGGCTGGCCCCGCAGCTGGTCGAGGAAATCTTCGAGATCGTCAAGGAACTGAACCGCAAGGAAGGCGTGTCCTTCCTGCTGGCGGAACAAAACACCAATGTCGCCCTGCGCTACGCGACCTACGGCTACATTCTTGAGTCGGGGCGCATCGTGCTCGATGGCGACGCCAAGGCATTGCGGGAAAACGAGGACGTCAAGGAATTCTACCTTGGGGTCGGCGGCGAGGGGCGCCGGTCGTTTAGAAACGTGAAGCATTACAAGCGGCGCAAGCGCTGGCTGGCCTGAGCGGCCGCGGGATCTGGTCCGACACAGAGTTTTGAGATCGTCCGTCGCCGCCGAAGCCTTTCAGCGGACCGGCGTCGTATTGCCCGGGGCGACCGGGAACACCATCAGCCTGAGTGCATGGGGAAAGCGATGAGCGAACACCATTTCGACCGCCTGGAAGGACAGGACCCGGACCGGCGCGAGGCGGATCTCTTTGCTCGGCTGCCGGGGCAGATCTCGCATGCGATGACGAATGCGCCCGGCTGGGCCGCGCATCTCGCCGGCGTCGATCCGCAGGCGGTGCGCGACCGGGCGGCGCTCGCAAGCCTGCCGGTCCTGCGCAAGCCCGAGCTGATGGCGGCCCAGCAAAAGGCGCCGCCCTTCGGTGGCTTCGCCGCAGGCGACGCCTCGAGCTTCGCGCGGATCTTCATGTCGCCCGGCCCGATCTGGGAACCGCAGGGCGAGGGCGACGATCCCTGGAGCGCGGCGCGCGCCTTTCATGCCGCCGGGTTTCGCGCCGGCGACATCGTGCACAATGCGCTCTCCTACCAGATGACGCCGGGCGGCTTCATTCTCGATCATGGCGCGCGCGCGCTCGGCTGCGTGGTCTATCCGGCCGGGGTCGGCAACACCGAGGCGCAGGTGGACGCGATCACCGCCTTGCGCGCCGTGGGCTACGCCGGCACGCCGGATTATCTCAAGGTGCTGCTCGACAAGGCGGCGGAGCTCGGCCGCGACGTCTCGTCGCTGACCAAGGCGCTGGTCTCCGGCGGCGCGCTGTTTCCAAGCCTGCGCGCGGAGTACGAGAGCCGCGGCGTTTCGGTGCTCCAGGCCTATGCCACCGCCGATCTCGGCGTGATCGCCTATGAAACGATCCCGGACGACGGGTTGATCGTCAACGAGAACATGATCGTCGAGATCGTGCGCCCGGGCACGGGAACGCCGGTGGCCGACGGCGAGGTCGGCGAATTGGTCGTCACCACCTTCAAGCAGAGCTATCCGCTGATCCGCTTCGGAACCGGGGATCTCTCGGCGCTGCTGCCGGGCCGCTCCGCCTGCGGGCGCACCAACATGCGCCTGAAGGGCTGGATGGGCCGGGCCGACCAGCGCACCAAGGTCAAGGGCATGTTCGTCGATCCCAAGCAGATCGCCGAGGTGCTGGCGCGCCATCCGGAGGTCGCGCGGGCGCGCCTCGTGGTCGAGCGCAACGGCGAGCAGGACGCGATGCGGCTCTTGTTCGAGGCCGAGGGCACGGCGTCGGAAATCGTCGATGCGCTGGCCGCCAGCCTGCGCGAGGTCACGAAGCTCGGAGGCCAGGTCGAGCGGGTGGACATGGGCAGTTTGCCCAATGACGGGAAGGTGATTTCCGACGAGAGAAACTACGAATCCTGACAATAGTGTTAGCGATTCGTTAGGAATGTTGGGGTGTAAGGCCTAAGGTATTCTCGTTTCTGTTGCACAATCGGTCACGATTGTGCCTATTCAGCCTGAGTGTCAGGCACAGCAGACGAGGGCAAGCGCGGCAATGCAGGACGCGAACAAAGGGGATCACGGCGCCAGCATCCTGCTCGTCGAGGATGATCCCGATGACATCCGCATCATCCTGAAGTCCCTCGAGACGTCGCCCGTTCCGGTTCGCATCACCACGGTCGAAAACGGGGTCGACGCGCTTGCGGAGCTCGACCGGCTGGCGGCAGCCGGCCAGTCCGCTCCCGACCTCATCCTGCTCGACCTCAATCTGCCGGTGATGGGCGGAACCGAGTTTCTGGCGCGGCTGCGGGCGCATGCATTGTTCAGCGCCATTCCCGTGTGCGTCTTCACCACCGCCGACGATCCGGTGACGATCCGCTCCGCCTATGCGGCGGGCGCCAATGCGGTCGTGACCAAGGCCGACAGCCTTGCGGGCATGAGCGAAGTGCTGCACACGATCGTGGAGTTCTGGTTCAAGGTCGCGGAGCGCTTTCCGGCAAACTGACGCGCAGGCCCGACCCAGTTCCGGCTAGAGATAGAAAATCTCGCTGTCTTCCAGCGCTGCCTGCCGGGGTGCCGGCGGCGGCACCACATCTGGCAGGGCGGGGGTGTCGTCTTGCGCGATTCCCGGCAGGGGCGTTTCGGGCACCTGAGCGTCGAGGTCGCCAAGGGCCGCCAGGAGGTGGGAGCGCAGCACCGTCCGGGAGAACGGCTTGACTAGCACGGAGCTGGCATTGAGGTTTGCCGCACGCTCGAGCAACTCCAGATCGACACGGGTGCTGGTGATGATCACCGGCGTCATGGCGGTCTTGGGATTGTCGGCGCGTCTCAACCGGGCCAGCATGCGCGCGTTTTCGATCTCCGGCTGGCTCCAGTCGAGCAGGATCGCGTCGACCGGATGGAGCTTCAGCATCTGTTCCGCGGCGGTGGCATTTGCCGCCTCGATGATGTTGTCGATCCCGAGTTCCTTCAGCAGGCTTCGGATGAGACGCCGCGTGAAGGCACTGCGTTCCACCAGCATGACCGCGTTGCGCCGACCGGATCCGGTGTTTGACGTGACTCGCATTCCTGTCCGTTTTCTGCGCTATTGGCGGGATTTGGGCGTTGAAACACTGTCATAATTCACAATACCCCTGAAGGCTGCGTTAACTCCGCTCCGACCGCGTGCGGCAGCATGTCGCGCAAGGGGCAAAACCTTTGTGCATTTGTGCGCGTACAAGGGCTAGTGTGTGGATAATCGCCGCCTTGCGCCTTATCTAGGCGGCGATAGAGCAAGAGGACGCGACCGGGAGCCCCATGGACAGCATGACCGCAATCGACCAGGAAACCGACAACGAAGACCGCGCACGCCAGATGCGGCAGATCCGGCTGCCCTCGGACCATCCGAAGGTGAAGGCGGGTAAGATCGGCGTCCTGCTGGTCAATCTCGGCACGCCGGACGGCACGGATTTTCGTTCGATGCGGCGCTATTTGCGCGAATTCCTGTCCGACAAGCGGGTGATCGAGTGGCCGCGCGCGCTCTGGTACCCGATCCTCTACGGCATTGTCCTCAACACCAGGCCGACGAAATCCGGCAAGGCCTACGACGAGATCTGGAACCGGGAGCTGGATGAATCCCCGCTGCGCACGATCACACGGTCGCAGGCCGACAAGCTCGCCGCCGACATGACCGACCCGGACGGGCGGATCGTCGTCGACTGGGCGATGCGCTACGGCAACCCGTCGATCCCGTCGCGGCTCGAGCATTTGCGCGAGCAGGGCTGCGAGCGTCTGCTGGTCTTCCCGCTCTACCCGCAGTATTCGGCCTCCACCACCGCCACCGTGAACGACGTGGTGTTCAACGAGCTGACCAAGCTGCGCTGGCAGCCGGCGCTTCGGACCGTGCCGCCCTATCACGACGACCCGGCCTATATCGACGCACTGGCCGTTTCCATCGAGCAGAGCCTTGCCTCGCTCGACTTCGAGCCGGAACTGGTGCTGGCCTCCTTCCACGGCATTCCCCAGTCCTATTTCAAGAAGGGCGACCCCTATCATTGCCACTGCCACAAGACGACGCGGCTGGTGCGCGAGCGGCTGGGGTGGCCGGCAGACAAGCTCAAGATCACCTTCCAGTCCCGGTTCGGCCCGGAGGAATGGCTCCAGCCCTACACCGACAAGACGGTGGAGAGCCTCGCCAAGTCGGGGGTGAAGAAGCTTGCGATCATCAATCCGGGGTTCGTGGCGGACTGCCTGGAGACGCTTGAGGAAATCGCCGGCGAGGCCGGGGAGATCTTCGAGGAGCATGGCGGCGAGCATTTCGCCCATATCCCCTGCCTGAACGACACCGCGGAAGGGATGTCGGTCCTGAAGACCATCGTCGAGCGCGAGCTGTCCGGCTGGATCTGAGCCGCCCCGCCCTCAATCGACGGTGGATGTTCCGCCGTCGTGTCTTCCCGAACTTGCACATTGGCGCGGAGTGCGTACATCTGGGCGTGCAATCCGGCGGCAGCCCTGCCGCCGGACGGCCGCGCGGTCTTGTTCCGCGTCGGCTGCGTCTGCCGGGAAGGACAATTTCATGATCGATGGTATCGCCGGCTTCGACATTCTCGTCGTGGTCTTGTTCGTGCTTGCCGTCCTGGTGGTCTTTGCCGGCGTCAAGACGGTGCCGCAGGGCTTCAATTTCACGGTGGAGCGCTTCGGGCGCTACAGCAAGACGCTGACGCCGGGGCTGAATTTCATCGTGCCCTTCGTCGATCGCATCGGCCACCGGATCAACATGATGGAGCAGGTGCTCGACGTGCCCTCGCAGGAGGTGATCACGCGGGACAATGCGACCGTCACCGCCGATGGCGTGACCTTCTACCAGGTGCTCGACGCGGCCCGCGCCGCCTATGAGGTGTCGGGGCTGGAAAACGCGATCCTCAATCTGACGATGACCAACATCCGCTCGGTCATGGGCTCGATGGATCTCGATGAACTTCTGTCCAATCGCGACGAGATCAACGGCCGCCTGCTTCGGGTGGTCGATGCCGCGGCCGCGCCCTGGGGCATCAAGATGACCCGCATCGAGATCAAGGACATCAACCCGCCGCGCGACCTGGTCGACGCCATGGGCCGGCAGATGAAGGCGGAGCGCGAGAAGCGCGCCTCCATTCTGGAAGCCGAAGGCAAGCGGCAGTCGGAAATCCTGCAGGCGGAAGGCGAGAAGCAGTCGCTGATCCTGGAAGCCGAGGGCCGGCGCGAAGCGGCCTTCCGCGACGCGGAGGCGCGCGAGCGCTCCGCCGAGGCGGAAGCGGCCGCGACACGCATGGTCAGCGAGGCGATCGCAGCCGGCGACCTTCAGGCGATCAACTACTTCGTCGCCAACAAATATGTCGAGGCGCTTGGCAAATTCGCGAATTCGCCGAACCAGAAGCTGCTGATCCTGCCGACCGAGACCACGTCGGTTCTGGGCTCGCTCGCCGGCATTGCGGAAATCGCCAAGGACGCCTTCGGGGAAGAGAACCGGGCCCGTCCGCGCGGGGCCGCCGGCCGCGTGCCGAGCGCCGGCGCGCGACCTGACGAGAGCGGCACATGAGCATCGTCGAGCGGATCATCTTCGAGCTTGGCCCCTGGTCCTGGTGGATCGGGGGGCTCCTGCTGCTCGGGCTCGAGGTGGTGGCGCCGGGAACCTTTTTCCTCTGGTTCGGCCTGTCCGCACTGGTCGTCGGCACGCTGGCGCTTTTCTTCGACATTGCCTGGCAGGCGGAGCTTGTGCTGTTCGGAGCCTTGTCGCTCGTCAGCCTGCTGGCGGGCCGCGCGTTCATGCGCCGGAGCGGGGACGCGGAAGGCGACCCGAGCCTCAACCGTCGCGGCAGCCGGCTGGTGGGCCGCGAATTCGTGCTGGAACAGCCGATTTCGCAAGGCGACGGCCGGGTCAGGATCGACGACACGATCTGGCGCGTGACCGGGGACGACATGCCGTCGGGCACGCGGATCCGGGTGGAACGGCTGGACGGTCCGGTTCTGGTGGTCGTTGCGGTTCCGCCCAAGGCCCCGGCCTGAACCGGCCGGGGATCCTCCGTCAGGGATTGTGGCCGAGCGGGATCGGCGGCTCTTCGCGCATCAGCAGAATGCCGATCCGGCGGTTGGCCGCCAGATACGGGTCGTTGGGAAACAGCGGCTCGGTGTCGGCCTTGCCGACGACGCTGTAGAAGCGGTCGGAGGGAATGCCGTATTCCGACAGGATCTGGCGCGCGGCATTGGCCCGGTCGGCCGAAAGCTCCCAGGCCGTATAGCCCGGATTGATCGCCGCGCCTCCCGAGGTGGTGTGGCCGGTGATCTCGATCCGGTTCGGCATGCGGGCGATTACCGGCGCCATGGCGGACAGAAGCCGCCGGGTGATCTCATAGGGATATTTCGACCCTTCCGGGAACATCGAGCGGCCGTCCTGGTCCACCAGAGTGATGTTCAGCCCTTCCTCGGTCTCCTCCAGGATGATGTTGGAGGAGATTTCCGTGATGTCGGGCATTTCCTGCCAGGCCTGGCGCAGGGAGGCGGCTGCGGTGGCGAACTGGCGCGGGCGCTCGATCTCCGCCTCGCGCACGTCGTGGGTGTTCGCCTCGGGGCCCTGCTTGCGGCGCTTTTCGTGGCGCTGCTCGGCAAAGTCGGAATCGAGCTCCTCTGGAACCTGCGTGATGTCCTTCATGTAGTCGCGGATCGGAATGCCCTCGACCTCGATGATGCCGGTGCGCCGCGACGTCTCCTTGATGCCGAAGGCCTCGCGCATGGAGCCGGCGACGACCTGAAGCTTCTGCTTGTCCTGGATGGAAAAGGAGATGATGAGCACGAAGAAGCAGACCAGCAGCGACATGAGGTCGGCGAAGGTCACGAGCCATTCCGGAGCGCCGCCGCCGCCAGCAGGTTTCTTCCGAGCCATCGTCCTGTCTCCCGTGTCGCGGGCGCGCCGTCAGCTTTCGGGCCGCGGCATCGCCATCGCGCGTGTGTCGATATGCCGGTTCGCCGCCTAGGCTGCCTCGACCAGCTCGGCGCGCTGCTTTTCGGGCAGATAGGCGATCAGCATGTCGCGGATCAGCGCCGGGCTCTTGTTTTCCCGGATCTGCATGACGCCGTCGATGACCAGCGTCTGGTTGACTTCCTCGACGTCGAACTTGGAATCCAGCTTGTCGACGATCGGCAGGCAGATGACGTTGGAGATCAGCGCGCCGTAGAGCGTCGTCAGAAGCGCGATCGCCATCGAGGGACCGATGGTGGAGGGGTCGTCCATGGTCGCCAGCATCTGCACCAGGCCGACAAGCGTGCCGATCATGCCGAAGGCCGGGGCGGAATCGCCGAGCGCCTTGAATACCTTCTTGCCCGCCTGCAGCCGGTCCAGATAGAGGTCGCGCTCGCGCTCCATGCTGTCCTTGATGAAATCGGCCTCATAGCCGTCGGCGATATATTGCACGCCCTTGGCAAGGGCCGGATCGCTGACCTCGACGTTCTCCAGGCCGAGCGGGCCCGACTTGCGCACGGTGTCGGCCAGGGTGGTGATTTCCTCGATCAGGTCGCGCGGGTTGACCTTCTTGTGGGTAAAGGCAGCCTTGCTGCCGACCACGAAGGCGCTGGTGATGCCCGACAGCGGAAAGCGCACCAGCGTTGCCGCGAAGCCTCCGCCCATCACGATCAGCATCGACGGGACGTCGATGAACTGCGTGATGTTGCCGCCAAGCAGAATGGCGATAACAACGACGGCGAAGGCGGCGACAATGCCGATGATTGAACTGAGATCCATGATCCTACCACGCTCCGGAAACCATTCCGATCGACTGGAAGCAGGGCAGATCATAGGCGCGGTAGGGCTAATCAATCCCTAAGCGGATGAAAAGCAAACGATGAGAATGCCGAAAAAAAGATCAAGGTAAACAGAGTATAAAGCGCCTCAACCTGAGGGCGGTCCGGTCAGGCGACGCCGTGGCGCAGCAAATCGTGCAGGTGAATGATGCCGACCGGCCGGTCGTCCTCGACGACGAAGACGGCGGTGATCGACGTGCGGTTGATGAACTCCATCGCGGAGGCGACCAGCAGGTCGGCCCCGATCGTCTTGGGCCCCCGGGTCATGACGTCGCCGGCGGTCTTGTCGAGGAAATCGCTGCTCAGATGGCGGCGCAGGTCGCCGTCGGTGATGATGCCGATCAGCTTTCCCTCCGCATCGACGATGCCGAGCACGCCGAAGCCCTTCTGGGTGATCAGCACGATGGCGTCGCGCATCGAGGTGCCGGCCGTCGTCAAGGGAAGCTTGTCGCCGGAATGCATGATGTCGCGCGCATGCAGCAGCGTCGCGCCGAGCCGGCCGCCGGGATGGTAGATCTTGAAATCCTGGGCGGTGAAGCCGCGCGCCTCGAGCAGGGCGATGGCCAGCGCGTCGCCGGTCGCCATCTGCAGCAGGGTGGAGCTGGTCGGGGCCAGGCCGTGCGGGCAGGCCTCCTCGACCTTGGGAAGGGAAAGGACGATGTCGGCGGCGGAGCCGAGCGCGCTGTCGATTCGCGAGGTCATCGCGACGAGCGGCACCTTGAAGCGCCGCGTGTAGGCGATGGTGGCGGCCAGTTCCTGGGTCTCGCCCGACCAGGAGATCGCCAGCACCACGTCCTGGTCCGTGATCATGCCGAGATCGCCGTGGCTTGCTTCGGTTGCGTGAACGAAGGAGGCCGGCGTTCCGGTCGAGGCGAAGGTCGCGGCGATCTTGGCGCCGACGTGACCGCTCTTGCCGACGCCGGTGACGATGACGCGGCCGGTCGCCTTGACAATGGTCTCGACGGCGCGCGCGAAGGGATCCGCCAGCCCATTGGCCAGGGCCTCGCGCAGGATGCCAAGACCCGCCAGCTCCGTATCGATCGTGCGCAGCGACGAGGACCGGGCGGAACCCGGATCGTGCGGGCGCGAAGGGGACTGAAGGTTGGCTGCCGTCATGGTCTCTCAATCCAGTGATCTCTTGCCGCCGGTCTTACCCGCCGCGCGCTCTTCCGGCAAGCACCGGCATGCGGTCAGGCAATCCGGCGGGCCGTGTCGCGGGATCGGCAACGCTTGGTTAACCTTAACAGATCATGATCATGGCCAAAGTGGGCCGTTGCCGCCCGCCGTTCCCGAATGGTCCTGTTTATGAACCGGTTTGTCGCGCCCGTCCTTCTTGCCGTCCTTCTTGCCGCACCCGTGCAAACGGTGCGCGCGCAGGATACGTTGTTGCGCGGCAGCCTGGGCGGGGCGGCGCCGCAGGCAAATGTCTTCGCCCAGGACGATCTAGGTGCGGACGACGCCGCGGATGACACCGGCGAGGCCGATGCGACGCGCGCGGGCGCGACGGCGCTCGTGACCGATGCCGGCGAGGAGGCCGAGCCGCTGGCCGAGGCCGGCCGGATCCGCGCCGTGCAGCCCTTCGCCGAACGCCTGCGCGCCGTGTCGCGGCGCAGCGCGACCGGCGGCGGCGGGTCGCTGATCAATGACATCTACGACGGCGAAACGCAGCGCGATGCGCCGCGCGGCATCCGCGTGGGCTCCTTCCTGCTCTACCCGGAGCTCTTCACCGGTCTTGGCTGGACCGACAACCGCTCCGGCGACACCTCGGGAACATCGGGGCTGCTCTACCGGGTCGCGCCGACGCTCAGGGCGCAGTCGGACTGGTCGCGGCACAGCCTCGGCGTGAATTTTCGCGGCAGTTTCACCGGCTATCCCGACAGTTCGGTGGAGGCGGACCCGAGCGCGACGCTCGATGCCCTGCTGCGCCTCGATGTCAGCGATCGCACCGAAGTGGATGTATCGGCGCGCTACGGGCTGTCACTGGAAGACAGCGGCAGCGCCGAGGCCACCGGCGGAGGGCGCGATATTCACGAACTGGGCGGCGGGCTTGCGCTGCGCCGGTCGGTCGGGCTGATCGGCGCCGAATTGCGCGGCGAGGTGGATTCCACCGTCTATTCCGGCGGCAACTCGACGGCCGCCAACCGGGAGCGTGACAACGCGCTGTTTTCCGCCACACTCAGGCTCGACAGCAATACAGGCGCCGGGCTCCAGCCCTTCGTGGAGGGAAGTCTCTTCACCCGCCGTTATTTCGAGCGCTGCACGGATCTGACCCTTTGCGCGGATCGCGATTCCAAGGGGTATGCCCTGCGTGCCGGCATCGCCTTCGACGTCGGCGGCAAGATCACCGGCGACATCGGCGCCGGCTGGCGCAGCGAAACCCTCGACGATACCCGTCTGGCGCGGCTGGAGGGTCTGACCGTGGACGGATCGCTGATCTGGTCGCCGACGCGCCTGACCACGGTCACCGCCACGCTTGCGACCAATCTCGCGCCCTCGACCATTGCCGGCACGCCCGGATCGCTGCTTTACTCCGGCGACCTGAGGCTCGCGCACGGGTTTTCCGATGCCCTGTCGGGCGAGATCGGCGTCGGCCTGTCGCGGCGCGACTACGCCGGCATCCGCCTGATCGAGGACGAGGCGAGCGCCACGGCGGCGCTGACCTGGGCGCTGACCTCGAATGTCGCCGTGCAGGGGCGCTACACGTTCCGCCGCTTCAGTTCGACGACGCCGGGGGCCGGCTACAGCGAAAATGCAATCGAGGGCGGATTGCGGTTTCGCCATTGAGCGCCACTTATTCGAGTTACGGGGCGCTGGGGGGCGCGCGTGATCCTTTGCCGGACCAGAGCCGGGCGAAGATCTGAAACCACACCAGGAGTTTGGATGACTGTCTTGCGCATTTTCCGGAAAGCTGCCGCGGCGTTCAGCGGGTTGCCCCGGCGCTCGGCTGGCCGGCTGTCGCTGGCGGCGCTGACAGCCGCGGTGACATTCGGCGCCGGCGTGCTTTCCCCGGCGGCGGCGGACACGGACTTCAACCGCTGGGTCGAGGGCTTCTGGCCCGTCGCACGCGACGCCGGCGTCGGCCGCGATACCTATCGGCGCGCCTTCCAGGGCGTGACGCCCGATCCCGACACGATCCGCCTGATGAACAAGCAGTCGGAATTCGTCAAGCCGATCTGGGAATATCTCGGGTCCGCGGTCTCCGACACCCGCGTCGAGAAGGGGCGCGAGATGCTCGCCGCCTATGCCCCCCAACTGGCGGCGATCGAGCAGCGCTACGGCGTCGACCGCGAGGCGGTCGTGGCGATCTGGGGCATGGAGACCAACTACGGCTCCTTCATGGGCGAGCATTATGTCGTGCGCGCGCTGGCAACGCTTGCCTATGCCGCGCCGCGCCGCCGGGACTTCTGGAACAGGGAGTTGGTCACCGCGCTGAAGATCCTGGATGACGGACATGTCCAGCCCGACCGCATGGAAGGCTCCTGGGCCGGCGCCATGGGGCACACGCAGTTCATGCCCTCCAGCTGGAGCCAGTATTCCTCCGACTACGACGGTGACGGGCGCCGCGACATCTGGACCAATATTCCCGATGCGCTCGCTTCCACCGCCAATTATCTCAAGCGGCACGGCTGGCAGACCGGCAAGACCTGGGGCTATGAGGTCGTGCTGCCGCGCGGTTTCGACTATGAGGCGGTCGACGAGGAAAAGACCATCGCGGCCTGGAGCCGGCTCGGCGTGAGCCGACCCAACGGGCGGGACTTCCCGCGTCCCTCCGACGATGCGGTCCTGATCCTGCCGGCGGGCGCGTCGGGTCCGGCCTTCCTGATGCTGCGCAATTTCTACGTGATCAAGCGCTACAACAACGCCACCGCCTATGCGCTCGCCGTCGGTCATCTGGCCGACCGGGTGAGGGGCGGCGGGCCGTTCGCCCAGGACTGGGACAAGAGGGCGCTGCCGCTCACCCGGTCGCAGGCCGAGGAGTTGCAGACGTTCCTGAACCGGCGCGGCTTCAATGTCGGCGCGGCCGACGGTCGGGTCGGTCCGGCCACGCGGCGCGGCATTCGCGCCTATCAGCGCTCGGTCGGCCTGATCCCGGACGGCTATGCCTCCGTCGCTTTGCTGGAGCGCATCAGCGCGGGCCGGTGATTCCGGTCCGACGCTTGGGAATTCCGGTTTCCCCCGGGTGGCCTCCGGTCGCCCGGGGGTGCGCACATGCTTGGACTGTCTTGCCGGAATTCGCTAAAGTCACGCCATGAAACGTGCAGGCCTTCCCGTATCGTCCCTGTTCGGCGTCTCCATGCGCCGTGCCGCGCTGTGCGCGGCTCTTCTGCTGTGCGCCGCAAGCCTTGTCGCGGCCGGCGGGACACCGGCGCTTGCGCAAAGCAACGGGCCTATCGTCAAGCCGGGCGACACCCGCGGCACCGGGTTTCATCCCCTGTCGCCGCTGCTGCGTCTGTTCGGGGTCGACAACAACCGGCGCACGCGGCTGAAGGAGCAACGCCCGAAACAGCGGATCCAGCCGACGCGCGAACCGGTGAAGCCGGTGATCGTCGAGGTGCCCAAGGACGCGGACGCCCGCGTCGTGCTCGTCGTCGGCGGCGATCTGGCCAAGGATCTCGGCGAGGGGCTTGAGGCGACCTATTCGGAGGTGCCGTCGGTGCGGGTCGACACGCTGCTCTTCGCTGACGAGGGGCTGACGACGGAACTGGGCGGCGAGATCGCCGACCGGATGCAGGGCGTGGTGCAGGGCCGCAGGGTCGGCGCGATCGTCGTGCTGATCGGGTCGGCCGACACGCGCGACTTCACCCTGGCGGGCGGCGCCGAACTGAAATTCCGCACGGACGCCTGGGCGGAGGCCTACGGACGGCGGGTCGATGCGCTGCTTGCCGCCGCGCGGCGCCAGCGCACGCCGCTTGTCTGGGTCGGCCTGCCGCCGCCCAAGGGCCGCGAGCGGCGCGCCGACTTCAGATATGTCACCACACTGATCAAGGATCGCGTCGAGGCCGCCAACGCCATCTATGTCGATGTCTGGGACGTGTTCCTGGACGAGGAGGGCGGCTACACCTCCTTTGGACCGGACGTCGAGGGCCGCCGCCGGCGCCTGCGTGACAATGCCGGCGTGGGCTTCACCTGGCCGGGCAAGAGCAAGCTTGCCTTCTTCGCCGAAAAGGCGATTGCCCGGGTGCTCGGCTCCTCCGGCGCCTTCGCCTTCGAAGGGGTCGAGGACGATCCGAACTTCGTCGTTCTCACCGGGCGGATCGGGTCACCGGAAACGGAACTGGCGGGCGCGGAAGATGCACGCAACGCGCCGATCGCGGGCACGCCGCAGTACCGGCTGATCGTCCAGGGCGTCATGCTTCCGCCGGCCAACGGACGGGTCGACGACTTCCGCCTTTCCGCTCCCTGAGCCGCCTGCAACCGCGGCGGACAGGGCGCCTTGCCGGCCGGTTGATCGCTGACATTGAAATCGACCGGCGGTTTTCTCTTTTTTCATCAATTCGAAGAAGGATGTTCGCGGATCGAATACAAGGTCGGCGTCATGAGTTCTCCTCGTTCTTCTCTTCTCTCCCTGACCGTTCTGGGGCGTTTCATGCTCATGGTCGGCACCGCGGCAATGATCATGCTCGGCGGCACGGGGTTCGCGTTCTACACGTTCCGCACCTCGCTGACGGCAGCGCTTGGGGACCCCGACAAGGCCTCGGCGTTCCTCGGACCCGATGCGGCGGCGAGCCTAGACCGGCTGATCCTGGGCGAGATGCTGGAGATCGCGCTGATCTGTCTGCCGGTCGGGCTGGCGTTCCTCGGCATGGCCTATGTGCTTGCCATGGGCGTCAAACGGCCGCTCAAGGCATTGCAGAACGGGCTGGACGGGCTGTCGCAGGGCGATTTCAAGATCGAGATCGCTGGCGCCGACCGCGGCGACGAGATCGGATCGATCGCGCGTTCGGTGGCCGGCTTTCGCGAAAAACTCGCGGAAAAGGCGGTCGAGGATGCCCGCCAGGCGATGGCGCAGCAGGAAGACATGGCCCGCCAGCGCGCGGACACGCTGCGGCAGGTGGCACATGATTTCGAGACATCGGTGGTCAGCGTGGTTCAGCGGCTGAGCACGGCGGCGCAGCGGGTCGGCGGATTGTCGAACGATCTGGACGGCGCGGTCGACCAGGCCTCGCAGGCCGTCGGCATCGCCTCCGATTCCTCGCAGCAGGCATCGAGCTCCGTCGCAACCGCCGCCGAGGCCGCGGAGGAAATGACCCAGTCGATCCTGGCGATCGGCCGGGACATGGAAGAATCGGCCAAGATGGCGCAGGCGGCGGTCGACGAATCGCGATCGACGGATGCCATCGTCGGACGGCTGGCGGAAAGCGGCCGTGCCATTGGCGAGGTGGTCGACCTGATCAAGCAGATCGCCGACCAGACCAACCTCCTGGCGCTCAACGCCACCATCGAGGCCGCACGCGCCGGCGAGATGGGGCGCGGCTTCGCCGTCGTCGCCAATGAGGTGAAGACGCTTGCCGGCCAGACCTCGCGGGCGACCGAGGATATCTCGCAGCAGGTCGAGGCGGTGCAGCAGGTCTCCGAGCAGGCCGTCGGCGCGATCCGTTCCATCGCGGAGACCGTCGAGCGGATCCACTCGATCTCCAACACCATCCTGAGCGCGGTGCAAAAGCAGATGGCGGCAACGGGCGAGATCACCCAGAGCGTCGATTTCGCCACGCAAAACACCGAAAGCGTGGCGTCCAGCATGTCGCAGCTGTCGCAGGCGAGCGAAAGCACCCGCTCGGCGACCGACCAGATTCGCGGCGCCACGACGGAGCTGGCGGATCTGTCGACCGCCTTGCACCAGCAGGTCGGCGGCTTCCTCAAGAACATCAATGCGAGCCAGGATCGCAGCGCGGCCTGATCGCATCGTCTGATCGCATCGTCGTTCGCGTCGCCTGAGGGAGGCGCCCCTTGCGGAGCTTGCGCGCGCGCCTGCGCGAGGATATTGCGGACCGGTCCCGGTGGCGGCCTCATTGCGGCTGCTCCGCCACAAAAAGGCTCCCGCACGTGCGCCATCTTGTCCTGCTTCTCCTGTTTTTCCTCTCGGTCGGCCCGGTGCGCGCAATGGACGCGCCGGGCATGGCTGTCCTGCCGGTCGCGGATGCGAAGGGCGGGCGCGATCTCGTGCTGTCGCTTTGGTCTCCGGCACGTGGCGGTTCGGCGCAGGTCGTCGGTGGAAACGCCGTTTTCCTTGGCCAAAAAGCCGCGCCCGATGCGGCCGCGGGCGAAGGGCCGTTTCCCCTTGTCCTGCTGTCGCATGGCGGCGTCCGCTCGAGCCCGGATTCGGGCGCCTGGCTCGCGGCGGCACTTGCCGGGTCCGGGCATATCGTGGTGGAGGTCAATGCGCCGCGACCAGCTGGTCCGCGGGCGGGTGCAGACGAGATCTGGCGCCGTCCGCAAGATCTTGCGCGCGCCCTTGCCGCCGTTCTCGGCGATCCGCAATGGGCGGGCCGGATCGACCGGACCCGGATCTCGGCTGTCGGGTTCGCGCTTGGCGGCACGGCAGCTCTCGCCGTTGGCGGCTGGCAGTTCGATGCAGACGCCGTCCGGCGCGCGTGCGCGGACGGGGCCGGTCCCGATTGTGCGTGGTTTGCCGCTGGCGGTGTTGCGCTTGAAACCCTCGATCCTGCGCCGCTGGAGCGGTCGTACCGGCTGCCCGAGGTCTCGGCCGTGGTGGCAATCGTGCCGGAATATGCCGATGCGGTCTTGCGCGAGGGTGAGGGGAGCCCGGTCCCGTTGTTGACGATCGCGCTCGGTGCGACCGGCGAGGGGGAGGCGCATCTTGCGCCGCTGGTCGGCGATGATGGCACCAATCGTCTTGTCACGTTTGCCGAAGCCGGGCCGTTCGACGCCTTCCCCGCGTGCACGCCGGCGGGCGCCAAGATCCTCTCAGAGGACGGCGGCGACCCGGCGCTGTGCGGGACGTCCGCACAGGCGCGCGGCGACATTCATGCCGCCATTATCGAGCAGATCCGCGCGTTCCTCGCACAGGCGGCGAAGTGACCCGGACGGGCTGATCGGGGTCTTTCGCCGGGGCTGGTCCCGGAGACAGCCGCCACAAAAGAAAAGGCCGCGCATCCCGGTGGGGTGCGCGGCCTTTTCGTGTCGTGTCGCGCCGGCTGATCAGCGCGGCAGGTTGGTCGTGCCGGTCAGATGCAGGTCGATGGCGCGGGCGGCCTGGCGACCCTCGCGGATCGCCCAGACGACCAGCGACTGGCCGCGGCGGACGTCGCCGGCGGCGAAGACGCCGTCGACCGAGGTCTTGTAGGCGTCGGTATCGGCCAGGACGTTGCCGCGCGCGTCACGGGCAATCTCGTCCTTCATCTCTTCCAGATAGGTGCCTTCGAGCGGACCGGCGAAGCCGATGGCCGCAAGCACCAGCTCGGCGCGCAGGATGAATTCGGTGCCGGGGATCGGCTGGCGCTTCTCGTCGACGCGGGCGCATTTCACGCCGGTGACATGGCCGTCCTCGCCGACGATCTCGAGCGTCGCGGCGGCGAATTCGCGCTCCGCGCCTTCCGCCTGGCTGGAGGAGGTGCGCATCTTCGTCGGCCAGTAGGGCCACACGGAGAGCTTGTCTTCCTTTTCCGGCGGACGCTGGCGGATGTCGAGCTGGGTGACCGAGAGCGCGCCCTGGCGGAACGAGGTGCCGACGCAGTCCGACGCGGTGTCGCCGCCGCCGATCACGACGACATGCTTGCCGCCGGCCCAATAGGGCGCCTCGCCGGAGACGTCCTCGCCGCCGACGCGACGGTTCTGCTGCACCAGGAAGGGCATTGCATACATGCAGCCCTGCAGGTCCATGCCCGGAATGCCCGGATCGCGCGGGCGTTCCGCGCCGCAGGTCAGAAGCAGCGCGTCGTGACGGTGCTTGAGTTCGTCGACCGTGACCGTGACGCCGACATTGGCGCCGTAATGGAAGACGACGCCCTCGGCCTCCATCTGCTCGACGCGGCGGTCGATATAGTGCTTTTCCATCTTGAAGTCGGGAATGCCGTAGCGCATCAGGCCGCCGGCCTTGGGCTCGCGCTCATAGACATGCACGGTGTGGCCGGCGCGGGCGAGCTGCTGGGCCGCCGCCATGCCGGCCGGGCCGGAGCCGACGACCGCAACCGTCTTGCCGGTCCTGACGGCGGGCGGTTCCGGCTGGATCCAGCCTTCCGCATAGGCCTTGTCGGCAATCGCCTGTTCCACGGTCTTGATCGCGACCGGCACGTCCTCGAGGTTCAGCGTGCAGGCTTCCTCGCAGGGCGCCGGGCAGATGCGGCCCGTGAACTCCGGGAAGTTGTTGGTGGAGTGCAGGTTGCGCGCCGCCTCTTCCCAGTCGCCGTTGTAGACGAGGTCGTTCCAGTCGGGGATCTGGTTGTTGACCGGACAGCCGACCGGACCGTGGCAATAGGGGATGCCGCAGTCCATGCAACGGGCCGCCTGGCGCTCGACTTCCTTGTCCTCCAGCGGGAGCGTGAACTCCTTGAAATGGCGGATGCGGTCCGACGCCGGCTGGTACTTCTGTTCCTGCCGATCGATTTCCAGAAAACCGGTGACTTTTCCCATGTTCTCCGTCTCCCCTTACTCGGCCGCCACCAGGCCGAGCCGCTTTTCTTCCATTTCCTTGAGCGCGCGGCGGTACTCCACCGGCATCACCTTGACGAACTTGGGACGGAAGTCGTCCCAGTTGTCGAGGATCTCCTGCGCCCAGGCCGAGCCCGTGTGCGCGATGTGGTTGGAGATCAGCTGGCGCAAGCGCTCGTCGTCGTGTCGGGTCATGTCGGCGGTGAGGTCGACACGTCCCTTGTGCTCGATGTCGCCGCCATGGTGGTGGAGCTTCTCGAGCAGGTCGTCTTCTTCCGGTACCGGTTCGATGTCGACCATGGCGAGGTTGCAGCGCGAGCGGAACGAATTGTCCTCGTCGAGCACATAGGCCACGCCGCCGGACATGCCGGCCGCGAAGTTGCGGCCCGTCCAGCCGAGCACGACAACCACGCCGCCGGTCATATATTCGCAGCCGTGGTCGCCGACACCCTCGACGACCGCGAGCGCACCTGAGTTGCGCACCGCGAAGCGTTCGCCGGCGATGCCGCGAATGTAGCACTCGCCCTCGGTCGCGCCGTAGAGCACGGTGTTGCCGGCGATGATCGAGGCGTCCGGGTCGGCCGCGCTCTTCGGGCTTGGCTTGATCACCAGCCGCCCGCCGGCGAGGCCCTTGCCGACATAGTCGTTGGCATCGCCTTCCAGGTGCATCGAGATGCCGCGGGTCAGGAAGGCGCCGAAGGCCTGGCCGGCGGTGCCGGTCAGATTGATCTCGATGGTGTCGTCCTTCAGACCCTTGTGGCCGTAGCGCCGGGCAACCTCGCCCGACAGCATCGCGCCGGTCGAGCGGTCGACGTTCATGATCGTCTCGGTGATCGTCACCTTTTCCTTGCGCTCCAGCGCCGGTTCGGCGGCGGCGATCAGGCGGCGGTCGAGAATGTCGTCGATCGGATGCTTCTGACGCTCGCTCCAGCGGCGCTGGTCCGGCGTGGCGTCGGGCATGTGGAAGAGGCGCGAAAAGTCGAGCCCGCGGGCCTTCCAGTGCTCAAGCATCTTTTCCTGGTCGAGCATGGTGGTGTCGCCGACCAGTTCCTCGAAGCGGGTGACGCCCATGGCAGCCATCATCTCGCGCACTTCCTCGGCGACGAAGAAGAAGTAGTTCACCACATGCTCGGGCATGCCCTTGAAGCGCTTGCGCAGCACCGGGTCCTGGGTGGCGATGCCGACCGGGCAGGTGTTCAGGTGGCACTTGCGCATCAT
>MDTG01214251.1_pt1 | contig 40674 bp, 12 predicted proteins | sample 811421 | NCBI WGS metagenome assembly MDTG01 (sample SAMN05326645, study PRJNA326480) | marine metagenome | isolation source: seawater | place: Pacific Ocean: South East | collected 2011 | reverse complement strand
TAGAAATTTTTTAAACATAATAACGTTATTTTTTTACACTATATAAATAATATACAAATTTTGTATCACTTAACCAACTCATTGATACATATAAATGTTATCTTTGTAAAGCTGCTATGGTGAAGTTATGTATATAATATACAAAATTTTAAGCACTAAATTAAACATTTAAACCAAACATATATCATATGAATAAAATAGATCATCTTAATTTCAAGCATAAAGTAAGCCTTGAATTATTGCCTACAGAAACTTTATTTGGCATCAGAGTAATTAACTGTGAAGTACTTTGCAGTGATGATGAATACCGTCAAATGGGTGGCCTTGAATTGGGATTTATATTTTTTACAATCACTTATGTAAAATTACTAGGATAGACTTTTTTGTCTAACCAAAATTTCTTACATTATATATACCAAGTAGCTGCACAACTCTTCAGTGGATGTGCAGCTTTTTTAACCCTTATAAATTATTATTATGAAAGACATCTTTAAACCCAGAGTGAATATCCTACCTTATGAATACCCACAATTATTAGAATATAAAGATGCAATAAGACATTCTTATTGGATAGATACAGAATTTAATTTCACAGAGGACATACAAGATTTTAAGATCAATATTAACTCAAAGGAAAAAGATGTTATCAAGAAGACTATGTTAGCTATTGCACAGATAGAAGTTAATGTAAAAACTTTTTGGGGAGATCTATATAAACGCATGCCTATTACAGAAATAGGTGATGTAGGATTTACATTTGCAGAGTCTGAAGTAAGACATAAAGATGCTTATGCAAGACTACTAAGAATTCTTGGATTAGAAGATGAATTTAAAAATGTAGTTGAAGAGCCTGCTATAGCTAACAGAATCAAATACTTAAAAAAGTACTTAGATGGTACTAGATCAAGAGACAATAAGATGTATACTAAGTCTGTATTATTGTTCTCTCTATTTATAGAACACGTAAGTTTATTTAGTCAATTCTTAATTATGATGAGCTTTAACAAAGATAAGAATGTACTGAAAGGTATATCTAATGTTGTTGAGGCTACTAGTAAAGAAGAAGAGATACACGGTAACTTTGGTGCTGAAATTATAAATATCATTAAGAATGAAAACCCAGAGTGGTTTGATGAAGAGTTTGAAGATCTAATTGATTCAGCTTGTAAGAAAGCTTATTTAGCTGAGTGTGGAATACTAGATTGGATTTTTGAAAAAGGTGAACTAGAGTTTTTATCTAAGAAAACTATACGTCACTTCATTAAGAATAGATTCAATAACTCATTAGAAAAGATAGGTATGAAACCAATCTTTGATGTAGATAAAGACTTAATAAAGTCAGTAGAGTGGTTTGATATAGAAATCACTGGAACCAAAGAGGGAGACTTCTTTTACAAAAAAAGCATAGATTATAATAAAAAAAGTAAGAGTATCACTTTAGATGATCTCTTTTAAACCAAACCAACATGGAATATAAAAAATATTATTGGCTTAATGATGACAGCCGCACATTTTTATCAAGAGGATATATAACAGAAACACCAGAGCAAAGAATAAAAGACATAGCTATTAAAGCTGAAAAGTACTTAAACATAAAAGGTTTTGCTGAAAAGTTTGAGGATTATATGGCAAGAGGGTTTTACTCTTTGTCTACTCCTGTATGGATAAACTTTGGAAAACAAAAAGGATTACCAATTAGTTGCTATGGTTCTAACATTGATGACAATCTAGATAGTATACTTAATGCAGGGCGTGAGATAGGTATGATGTCTAAATATGGTGGAGGTACCAGTGCTTACTTGGGTAACATAAGACCAAGAGGTAGTGTAATATCTACAGGTGGTCATGCTGATGGGCCTATACACTATGCTAGAATGTATGATACTGTTGTTGATGTATGTAAACAATCTGAAGCTAGACGTGGTGCATGTGCAGTATACCTACCTGTTGAACACCCAGATATTGAAGAGTTCTTAGATATTGGTACTGAGGGAAACCCAATACAAAATTTACAGTATGGAGTTACCGTAGGTGATGAATGGATGCAAGAAATGAAAGATGGTGATAGAAAGAAACGTAAGATATGGGCTAAAATTATACAACGTAGATCTGAGTTTGGTTTTCCTTATATCATGTTTAAAGATACTAGTAATAAGAACACACCATATAAAGACATAGGTTTAGAAATAACTGCATCTAATCTTTGCTCAGAGATCCAATTACCAACAGATAGCTATAATTCTTTTGTCTGTTGTCTAGGGTCCATAAATGTTTTGCACTGGGATGAGATCAAAGAAACAGATGCTATACAAACATATGTTTATTTTCTAAATGCTGTAATGGATGAGTTTATTATAAAAGCTGAAACTATGCCCGGTATGAAGAGAGCATACAACTTTGCTGAGAAACACAGAGCCATTGGCTTAGGAGTTCTTGGATACCATAGTTTATTTCAATCAAAGCTTATAGAGTTTGACTCACTACAAGCTAAAGGTTTAAACAGTGAGATCTTTAGAACCATCAAAGATAGAAGTGAAATAGCCTCTAGAAAGTTACACACTGATTGGGGTTATAATAGTCTGAGAGAAGGTTATGCTAATACCACTCTTATGGCCATTGCTCCTACTAAGTCTAGTAGTTTTATACATGGTGCTGTGTCTATGGGTATAGAACCTATCAAGTCTAATTACTTTATTAAGGATCTTGCTAAGTCTAAGACAGTCTATAAAAACCCGTTCTTAGAATGTGAGTTAGAAAAGCATGGGTTAAATACAGATAAAACTTGGAAGTCTATATTAAGCAAAGATGGTAGTGTACAACACCTTGACTTTCCAACTAAAGCTGTGTTTAAATCTTTTGTGGAGATCTCTCCAAAAGAGATTGTGTTGCAAGCAGCACAAAGACAGAAGTATATTGATCAGTCACAGTCATTAAACTTAATGATTGACCCATCAGTTTCTGCTAAACAAATTAATCAATTGTATTTATATGCTTGGGAAGAAGGAGTTAAAACTTTATACTATCAGTTTAGTAAGAGTAGTGCTCAAGACTTTGCAAGAAATATATTAGAGTGTTCTAGTTGTGAAGGTTAGAAGCTTGCTTCTTCTTTAACTACTTCTATAGCTCTAACTAGTTTAGGATAATCAACAGGACAAACAAGATCAAGTCCTGCCTTAGCTTTGAATTTTATGAATGCGTCCCCTCCAGCAAATATAAGTATGGTAGGGACCATTCTAATTCTAAACTTATCTTTTAGCTCAGGACAAACTGCTATGTTGGCTCTGTAATATCTTACACCATCAATTTTTGCAACTCTCTCCCACTCTAAAAAAGCATTGTCTTTATTAAACTCAGCCCAAAATTCTACAACAACAATGTTTTCATTATCATCAAAACCTGACTGACCACTAATAGCATCTTCAAAACTATCATCACTTAGCCACTCTTGGCCTTGTATCGTTGTTGTAATAAACAGTGCTAGAATGAACAATAAGATTCTTTTCATAATATTATTTTTTGCTCAATTCGTAAACTCTTTCTTCTAGCTTTTCTAATTTGCTTAGAATAAGATCTACATCCTCTTGCGTATCCATTATAGTTTGTCTTACTAATTCATCTTTTAAATCATACTCAACTCGTTCTATTGTAGGTTCTGGTCTTTCCATTGCTAAAGCTATGTCTGCTTTAAGTGTAAACCACATAGTTGATAGGGAGATCACAAATCCTACTATCATTCCAATTGTTTTAAAATCTAAAGTTACCTTAGTATCTTCTCCTATTTGAGGTGCTCCTTTCATTTTTTACTTTTATTTAATTGTATAATTAAGTCCAAAAGATGTATTGAATAGTTCACTATCCCACATCTTTGCATATTCTCCTTCTATAAATACACCTAGGTTTTTATTAATCTTCCAGCCAAAGTTTGCACCAAAAGAGTAATCACTCCACTGCTCTAGTTCAGAGTCTTGGATTAGACCGCCTTTACCCCAGTTGTTTCTATTTAAATAAGATACTTCTTCATCTCCTTTTATATATTTATGATAAGGTAATATATAGTTTGCATATGCATGTATCCAAAAATTACTCTTATAATGATAAAAATCCATTCCTACAATTGGTGCAATCTCACCAAAAGGATCTAATAAGTCCCATGCTTCTCTATTAAATCTTTGCATCAACTCTCTAAATACTGTTTCTCTAAACTCTAAGTCTGTATCTGCAACTCTATTTCCTTCAGCATCAATCCAATACCAATCAGATACTTCGTTCCCATTCTGGTCTTCCTCTGTATAAAAGATGTCATCATAACCATATTCAAAGCCTAAAGTGTACCATGGGTTTACTGCAAAGCCATCCTCATCCTGCTCATTCAACCATATTTCAATTGGGTTATATCCATAAGCACGCTCATGAGTACGGTAGATTACACCAGCTGATATACTAAACTTATCTTTCTTACCTAAAGGCAATCTTAGTCTTGCTTCAGCAGACTGGTAAGCTAAATTAATTTTACCTACTTCTCTTGACTCAACCTTAACTATATTATATTTACCTGTATGCTTTAAAAAGAATCTATGATTTTGAAATAACTCACCTCTCCATCTTTCTCTCTCAAAATGAAATTGATATTCTAAACCTTTAAGAGCAGAGGTTGGTGCAGAAAAAGCCAATTGATCTTCTGTACCATCATAGTAGTTTCTAGGCTTTCTTTCATAACCAAACCTTGCAAGTTTACGTATACCAAAACCATATCTATAATCAAAAGGAAATTTTTCAGTAACATCTATTACTTCAGGAATAGAATATAAAGAACCATTGGGATTAGTTCTAACAAAGTAAGTTGGCTCATCAGCTTCTACTGAATTGTTTATATCACCAGCTGCATAAATAGTTCCGTATTTTAAAAAGTCATTGTATAGACCTTTAAAAAATTGTTTACTCTGAAAACCTTGTCTAAGTTTCTTAGTCTCTTTGTCTGATAAAGGATCAGATATAAGTTGACTATAAGAATTAGTAGGTAATAGAAAAATGAAGACCAGCCATACTAAGTAATTTTTCATATATATGAATTAATTTGTTCAAATTTGTTGCTGGTTTATATAATAATATACACAATCTAAATGACCCTAAAAAATAATTTTACTGCAAATTTGACTGGTAACCTTATTTTATGTAGAAATCATCATTAGTTAAATATGACTCCCATTTTTGTATACTATATACTATAGGGAAAACATCTTTAAAGTTTTTATATAATTTTAGCTCTCCTCTTTTCTTACCTCTTTGATATACTATACTACTATCTAAATAGAATTCATCTTCATCAATTAAACCAGACTTAAGTTTTAAACCTTTGTATCCTGTCACCATTGTCATTCCTAATAGTTCAGATAACTCACCAAAAGTTCTTGTGGCTGCAACAGGATTACCAAATTGCTGGAACACTTGTTTACCACCATCTGGGAACCAAGGCATAAATAATACCATCTCTTTGTACAGTCTGTTTACTTGATACTTAGTCAAGTTTTTCATTCTTCTCTCTAAGTCAGTGTCATCTCCCTCACCTGCTAGCAAATTACTTAAGATAGAGTTTATTAATAATGCACTTGACATTATAGCTATCTCACCCATAGTTCTATAAAACCCATAAAGTTTATTCTGTGCACGCTGATCTGCATTACCTCCAGTACCATCATATCCTTCTCTACTTTCCATAAAGCCTTTTCCATAAGTACTAAACTCCATGTTACCTTTTTTAATTTGCTGACCCATATAATTAAAGAATTGCATAGCTGATCTATACCTTCCTTCCATCCATCCTAGATTTTCATCAAAGTATTCTCTTTGGTATCTTGCTCTAATAGCTGGTGCCACCCACTTTTTAAACTGAACAGCTAGCTTACCTAGTGTTCTTTGTTGTAAAACCATTCTATCATCTCTAGCATAGTTACCATGGATTTGTTTGTTAATTTCTCTAATTTTATTTCTTAGCTCATATCTAAACTCATCAGTGTAAGGTGTCTCTTTTCCATTCTTAAGTACAACTGTATCATAGCCATCTTTAATTTTGTTTGTATGAGACGCAGCATCATATGTAAAAGCATCATATAAGGATAATGTCTCACCTGTTGCACTATTCTTTAATGTGGTATCCATTAATACAGCCATACCCATCTTAGTTTGTACATTGTATTCTGCTGCATCTTGCATTACATAACCCCATTCAGATGCTCTTTCAAACCACGTCTTACCTTCTGATGTATCTGCACCTTGTTCACGTAGCTCAGACATTTTATCCATCATTCTAAACATATCAACAAAAGCCTCATACTTACTATTAGCTCTCTTTGGATCATACTCAGCAGACTTTAAACCTGGTATTTTACCTAATGTTAAAACATCTGTTGCATCTTTTAATGCAGCTCCTGTTCTTGAAACTAAATCTGGAAGTGCTCTTTTATTAAACTCTCTTGTTGCTCTTAGCTGTGCTTCTCTACTTACAAATCTACCTGCTAGTAATTCTATGTTATTGTTTACTCTACCAATCAAGTAGTTATTAAAGTTACCAAAAGGGTTAAATGCTACATAGGATAAAGATGATAGTTGTATAATACCTTCAGCTATTTTATCTGCTGCACCTTTGGTTATGTTTTCATTATCATAGTAAACCATGCTCATCCACTTCTGAGCTCTTCTTATAGTGTTATCATTCTTAGCATATTTACTCTTAGGTGTAATACCTACAGCTCCTTTTACTTTATCTACAAAACCAAGACCTGATGTCTTTGATGGTTTATATGCTCTTTTTTCTATTACTTGAAGCATAGCATTTAAAGTATCATCAATGGTTCCCATTGTCTCATAGTTTTCTGCCATTGCACTAAACTTAATTAAGCTAGTTGCTAAGTCAGTACTTATTTCTCCTTGACTAGGAGTTGATCTAAGTCTAGCTAGCTTACCATTAATAGCAGCTATATCTATGTCATATTTGTTTTGAGTTATCTCTCCTTTTTTAAACTTGTCTTGTAAAGTTTTCTTTTCTTTTTCTACTTGCTCCATCTCACCATCAACCTTTGGTCTACCAGTATAGAAGATAGGCATTTGCTCTACTATATAACCTGATATAGGATCAACCATTACACCCTTTTGTGTTGAGGTTTGATTAAACATATTCCATGCTTTACTACTAACTGTTCTAGCATATAGCTTATTCCAAAGAGTAGACTCTTTTTTCATTGTATTTATAGTAGCATTCCTCACTAAAGGAACTCTACCTAGCATATTATTTTTTGTATTCTGTGGTAGCTTTGCAAGAAGCTCATCTTCAAAATACTGTACATACAGCTGATAGAACTCTTTTTGTGCTACTCCTAGTGCATCAGTAGGGTTCATAATACTCCTATACTGTGAGCTAGTCATATCTATAGATAAACCTTGTACTGGATTTGTTTTTTCTAATGCTACTCTATACTTAACTTTTGGTGAGCGGTATGTTTGACCAGCTACTATAGCTCCAGTAGGCTGACCATCCACTCTTACTGCTTTAGTATATTCATTTACTTTGTAATACTTTGCTTCATATTTGGCATATGCAACATCAGACACACGTGGCTTTCTATACCAGTTACCAAACGGACTTCCATCTTTACCAGGAACATAATATTCCATTTTATCTCTGGCATCCATAAACTCTTGAGTATATGTATGATATTCTCCTGTATCATACTGACCATCTGTTGTTCTTTCTGCTCTAAAGAATTCACTAAACCTAGCTTTCTTTTCTGCAAGATCTTTATTGTATTCTATTTTTGCACGTCCTTCCTTAGTCTTCATCAACTCTTCTAGATCAGACTGTAATATTTCTTCATACTGATATGGTGTACCATCATTATCATATAACACACCTCTCAATTCTTCTTGTTTGTTGTAGTATTGTTGGCCAATCTTTTTAACATAGTTTCCTGTAAACTCTCCATTTTCATCAAAGACTAACATGTAATTATATGCAGTACTACGGTTAGCATTAGGAGTCAGCTTAATTATCTTATTACCTGCAGCTTTAATAGTACTTTCTCTTACTGCAACTTTATCTAATAGTTCTTGTTTTTTTGCTTTATATATTTTATCCATTAAGGCTAGAATAGTATCACCTTGTGTAGCCATATCTCTAGTATATAAATCAGCAGAAGCTATATCATATTCTTCCTTTAATAATAATTCTAAGTCTGCCTCACTAAAGTAACTCCCTTCACCTCCAAAATCTCTACTAGACTTAAGTCTAATAACTTCTTTTACATAACTATCAATTGCATCATTTATTAAACCACCATTTTCTGTACTACCACCTGTTAATTTATTGAGCTCTATTTTTAAAGAAAGAATTAAAGATCTTTGGGTAGCATTTAATTCTGCCGTTGATTCTATACTATGTAATCCTTGGAATGTCTTTATATATTTATCAAAGTTTAATACATAAGTGATGTATTCTGGCTTAGCAAAGTTTTTTGGATCTTGAATATATTTACTAAACTTTCTTATTTGTCTTAATGAGTCTTGTAATAACTCAGAGTATGCTGTTGATCTTGCTATAGGCCCTTCAGACATAGCAATATTAATAAAAGCAATAGTAGAAGCAAGTTGCTCTATAGCTTCATCTTTGGTTCTGTCTATAAATATAGATGCTTTAGCTATTCCTTTTGCCTCTAATAGATCTATCTTATTTACCAGTGATAATTGATAGTCCTTTAGCACCCCACTTATAGCATCATATGCTGGTTGCTCTGGTCTTGGTGTAACAGTTTCAGCTGTGTTTTCATCCTCTTGTATTACATCAGCTGGAGTAATATCAGGATCCATAAGTTTATCTTCCATATCCTTAGTCAACTCATCAAGCTGATCTGCTTTTGCTGAGTCAGGATTAATTGGAACCAACATGTTTACCATATCTATGTTTTGAGATATAGGATGATCTACCCATTGATCAGACTTGATAGTACCATTGAACTTTTGGTTCTTTCCTTTACCACTAATGTCAGCAACTAAATGAAAAGTAGAAGCAGCATAATCTCCCTGGTATACATCATAGCCCATGTTTTGGAACATTCTTCTATAGATATTTACTTGTAGGTTATGTTGACCTCTAGTAGATAATTTATCTATCCCTGCTTGTTTTAATAAACTATCTTCATTTAGGGCCCATTGTTTATCATAGTATTTGGTTTGCTTTCTGCCCACCTTTGTATCTTCTGTAGTAAAAGACTTCAATGAATTTTTTGTAGTCTTTAAATCTACAATTTTAATAAAACCATTCTTATCTATAATTACTAAATCAGCTGTACCAGCCATTTTAGTTTGTTTATCAAACACTACAACTTGTGATAGTGCTATAGATCCTTCTGGCATTATATTAGACAATGTAGTTTCTAGTGTATTATAAACAGATTTAGCAGTCTCTAGATCTACAATTTTCATTTTATCAAACACATCTTCCACACTACGGTGAGTTACTAATGCATCTAATAAAGCATCTACATCATTACCAATATCTAAATTTAACTGTACATCTTCTTGATTTTTAAGTGTACCTTTAATTGCTGTAGTAACTGATGTATACTGTTCACCATCAGTTATATCATAATATGTATGGTCTTCTTCATTTAGAATTACTATAGTATCTCCTGTATCTTTTCTGTTTATTTCTTCATCAGTTTTAAATCTACTACCAGATAATGAGTTGACCTCAACTTCTGATGAGTTAGCTACATGGAATAAGCTTTTAATTACTTCCGCTTGAACACCATTAGCTTCAGACAAAGCCTGATCAACTTGTTTTTTCTTTTCAGGAGAAAGACTAAATCTTATTTTACCATTGGCTCTACTCTCTAATTTAAACTGTATCCCTTCTGTATTAAGAAGTTTAGCAATATCACTTAAGTTACCGCTTGGATTTATATCTCTAACAGATAAAGGTCTACCAGTTAAATATTGACTTAGATTATCAATAAGATTCATAAACCACTCCATCATTTCATTTACCCTATCTAAGAATCCTTTAGTAGGTTGTGTTTCATATTCCTTTTTAAAATGTCTTGTTAGGGCTTGAGTAACAATCTCTAGATCTCTTTCAGTATCACTAAAGTTTCTAGTGTTTTGATTATACTCAGCTTTAATTTGTTGAACCATTTCAGGAAAAGATTTACTAGCTTCTGCTAATAAACCATTAAACAACTCTGCATTATCTACTTTAATTGCATCTACAATTGGGTGTAGCATTTCTTCAATTGCTGTCTCGTCAGTAACTCTACCTTTAATTAAGTATGCAGTACCGTCAACGTAGAAAGATTTTACATCTTTAAACTTGACATTACTTTTCTTCCAGTCTGGGAAGTTAGCAAACATCTCTGCTGCTTTAGATACACTTAACATTTGTACATTAACTTGTGGAAACATTCTCTTCAAATGCATTACCACTTCTCTAGATCTATTAGTATCCCATGATCTTGATGACTCAATTATATCTTTGTTAGTAAACATATCATCATTAACAATCAACCTATATGTCATAGGAGTTTTTTGTAATGTAATAGTGTCTGCTGGTATATTGTTTATTCTTAAGTATCTATATAATCTTTTTACATTTGCATCTAGAAACATTGCATCAAACTCTCTGGTTTGTGGATTAGAATGATTTATAAGAAACTGTCCTTGATAAGTATGTCCAATTTTTTCTCTACGCAAATTATCTAATAGACTAACAGCAAACTCTTTTTGCTTTAATGCAAAAGCTACTTTTTGTTCTTTAATCATTTCAGTAGCTTCTACCGGAGTAGGAAATTTATCTGAGTTATTAATATCTTGCCATGTATTTATAACATTATTAGTTTGTACTTCTGTTTGAAATACATCTTGTAATGCTTTATACTCTGCAGTATTTTTATTTGGACATCTTGCCATATCTATATTATTTTAAACCTAAACATTTTAATTGATCTAAAAATGCTTCTTGATTTTCTTGTTCTGTCTTAGATGAATCTTTGACAAAGTTATCATTATATTCTGCAATCATCTTACTTAACGGAAACAAATTGTTTTCAAGCATGATTGGCTTGTTAAGGTTATTACTCATTAGCATATCATAACCATTAGAAAGATAAGGAAATTGTGCTGATTCATCAGTAGCTTCCTCAAAAAATATTGCATATTGCCCTTGCTCATTTACATCTATATTTGGTAAGTTGTTCTCTACATCTTCTAGATTATTAGCAGCAATAACCTGATCTTCTACATCTTGACTATTATCTAATAACCCTTTTAATAAAGCATCTGTATCTGCTACATTAATACCATTAACTTCTATACCCTTATCAGTTGCTTCAATATTATTGTCTTCACTTTGTAAAGCATCTTCTACAAGCCTTGCATCAGGAATGCCTATATTATCAATCAACCTGTCTTGTGTAGTTTGACCGTTTTTAGTTTTTACATATGCTCTATTATCTTTATAAGTAGGTCTATTAAATTCTGCAGTGTTAAACATAAAACCAATTGGTGTTTGTTGATTAGAACCAAGAGTTTCAATCTCACTATATGTTCTACTTAATGCTGTTTGATCAGGGTCTATTTTATATGTTTTATATGTTGTACCTCCAAGCTCTGATTCATTAGCAATTCTAATGTAATCTTTTACTTCTTGATCTAATTTATATGTAACAGTTAAAACATTTCCTTTTAAACGTACATTCTTTGGCAACTGTTGAATCTCACTTCTACTATAGTTTACTAATAGTGGACCAGTGATATTAGATGATAAATATCCTTCCTTAAATTCTTCTAGTAATTCATCTCTAGTCATACCAAATGTAGTATCAAATGTTATCTCACCTTCCAAAGTCTTTCTTACTGACTCAACTTCATTTAAATAATCATTTAATACTTGTGGTGCTATAGCTGATAATAATGAACCATACCCTAACTGCAATCCATCTTTAACCATTATATAATTTATTACTGCTTGTGCATCATCTTTAGTCTGCACATTAGTATATAATTTATTAAAGTCATTTACTAAATCTAATTTTTGAGAGGAGCTAATGTTTCTAAACGTATTAGCCATAGCTAAATTTAAACCGCTTGAGTTATCTATATTATCAGACTTAGTAATATCTAAGAAATTCATAATAAAGAAGTTGTTAGGATCATTAATCTCTGCCCATTCTAATAATCTTTCTGCTACATCTACAATAGACTCACTATCTTGTGATGGATATAACAACTGATTATTTAGTGTAGCTACCTTTCTACTATTATTATTCATCATATGATTATCATATGCCTTAATAGTTAAGTAAGATAAAATGTCTAATCTAACTTTGTCTTTTACTTCTTCTGTAAACTCTATACTATCTACACCAAGTTGTGCAAATACTTCATTGGATATTTTATTAAACTCTGGACTAGCTGTTAAGAAAGTGCTAGGTAGAAGTTTTTCTTTAATTTGATAGAAGATTTTTAAATATGTATTCTGGAATGTTTTTCCTTTATAAATATTATATAAATCTATTGGAGCCTCTTTGCTCATTAGTTTCTCAATGCTTTCTGCTTTTGTATTTACATCTACAATACTTTTACCTAATCCTTTAGTAAGTCCAGTTACAGCTCCCATGTTACCTGTAAATTGAGTAATCCCTAAGACTTTCTTAAACAACTTTAAGATAGCTGTTTCATTTACTGTTTCACCATTTATAGCTCCTAATAACATTTTATCTGTTACCATAGCTTTATCTTTGGAATCTCCTATCTCAGCATCAACTAAAGAAATAATACCTGCATCAAACTGATCATTTTTGTTTATGGCTGTATCATAAAGCTCTTGTATTTTTGGATTATTAAGAAGTAATACTCCCGTCTTTAATGGAATACCTAAAGCAATCATATTCATTAATACAGAAGCTGCATTTCTATTTAAACCAAACTTACCTATCAAACGGTCTTTAGCATTATCTGTTGCTGCAGTAACTAAAGAAGAATTAATATCTTGTTTTCTATCACCACTCTCCATTACTGTAACTCCGTATTTGGCATAAGACTTACCATTAACTCTAACTGGAGATTTTAAAGTAGCTTTATATTCAGTTAATAAACTTAAATACAAGTTAGGCAATACAAACGCACCAATAGATGCACCTTTATTAGCTTTAAAAGCAAGTATCTTACCGTTTAAGTTATTAATGTCTGATACATTTTCTTCTAACTTATCTTTAAAGTACTGTGATTCATTTGCTAACTCAACTAATAAATCATTTAATACATCAGTATTTGCTGACTCATAAGAAATAGGAACTCCATCTTTGTTTTCAGTTACACCTTTGTTAGATACTAAAGCATACTTAAGATCTACAAGTTTATTATTTAGTGGTGCATCATAAGGAACACCGTGTTTAGCTACATATAATTTGTACTGTGCTTTAGTTATAGGAAGACCTAATACTTTTAAGGCTTGTAAACCTCTTTCACTTAACCCAGCATCCGTAACACTATTCTCTTCAGAAAGAGTTATAGGAGTTTTAGATGCAGATGATTCTTCATCCCATAGGTTTGCTGCTTCAGCATAAACACTTCCTGATTTTACTACTCTTTCATTTATGTATCTAAAGTATTCATCATAGTTACCTTCTTGTTTATACTCTACAAACTTTCCGTCTTTAACATAAAACTCTTTTATTAATGCAAACACTTTATCAATATCAAAATCTGCTCCTGATACTTCTACTAGTTCTTGTGAAAACATTGCACTAGATCCATAGTAAGCAGGCATAAAGTCTACTAGTTTCATAGCTATAGCAGAATGATTATCTTGAGTAGGAATTCTTACTCCAAATAATTTACTTATTGCTTCTGGCATTGACATGCTGCCGTCTTCTACCAGCTCCATTACTTCTTTGTGATGAGCAGGCATCATGAATTCTGTGTATCTCTGACCTGTAGCAGTACTCTTGTCTTTAGGGTTTGTATATTCCATCAACCCGGTTCTTAATCTATCTAATACAACCACACCATTATGTTCTCCTTCAACTAATGAGTCAAGTTCAACTAAAGGTTCAGGATTCTTTTCAAATACTTTTTCTCTAATTACCTCAGATCTTACTGGTACTCCATTTGCATCTACTTCATATACTCTTCTATATACATTATTGCCAAAGTCAGATACTAATGTTAATGAAACCCCTGGTGCTCTTTCTGATAAAGTACCTTTACTAAAGTAGCTTAAGAATAATTGCTCAAACTTCTTTACTGTTATTGGATTATTAAGATCATAGTTTTGTATTCCGTTTGTTGATGAAAAGAAATCTATAAGTGTTTCATTAGACTGTGAAGCCTTAAGACTATTCATAGCATATTGTAAGAATGCCTCAAGATTAGGAGTAATCATTCCTGACTCACTTGAAACTGCTAATTCATCTAGTGCTGTACCTAATGTAAATATTAAGTTTCTTCTATTTTTAAACTTTAACTCTACTCTTTTTGACACAGCATCATTATATGCTTTTCTTATTTCACCAACAGTCATACCCAATCCTTCTACAAATACACTATCATCTTGTTCTGCTGTTAAGATTTCTTTAATCTGTGTAGGATCTATAATGTCTAGTTTGTTACTAGGGTTTAGAACTTGTAGACCCATGTTCCTAGCATCTAGCGTTGTAACTCCCTCTGTAAACTCATTAGTATTTCTAAGCTGTTCAATATTATTAATTCTCTGTTTCATCATTTTAGATGCAGAAACAGGAGCAGCTATACTAATAGTTTCTTTGCCTTTTTCTATTGCTTCTAGTTTAACTCTTAAGTTATGGAGTTCTACTCTATTAGGTTTAGCAACCCATTGCTCACTTACAGCATCCCAGTTTGAAGTATACTGAGGAGTTAATACAAAAGCAGACATCTTTAAGAATGTCTTACCATCTCCATAAACTAATTTTTTAGAGTTTAATAACTTCTGTTCAGCTGCTAGTCCTACAGGTGCTTGCTCATTACCAAATATTTTATTAGCTAAATCATATGTTCCTTCAGGTAATGTTTGACCACTTTCAATAGCATCAATAAGTTTAGCTTCCGCTTCAGTTAGTTTACCAAAACCAAACCTCATGTATCTAAATGCCTTAGTAGTTATATACATCTGAGCATCCGCTTTATCTATTGGATTACCAGTAATGCTTGAAACACCCTGTGGCTCTTCAAAAGTGATTAAAGATATATCTTCTACATTGTGTTGAACACCTAGTAGTGGTGCAGAAAAAGAACTGTATGCATTGTAATATGCTGCATTCTGCATCTTAGCTCTTTTAACTTGATCAATAGGATCTTTTAATGACATTGCTTCATCACCTAATAACACTTGGTTTATAGATATTGTATTTATATAGTCATTAATAAAAATTTGTTTAAGATTATGTTCTTCTAAATAATTTAAATTAAGAAGTTGTGCAGACTTAAGAGTTTCTTTTCTTGCTACACCTTGTCCTATTGTTAAACCATCTTTAATATATTTAGATAATTGATCTCTTACATTTAACTCATCTAATGTATCCTGGAATTCATCAAATTGTATTTCAATATTATCTCTTATTTCTTTTCTGACAGCAGCCATATTGCTATCTATTAAAGATAATGCCTTCTCTAAAGTTATAGTCTCACCAGCTTTAGTTTGTTCTAAGGCAACTGCAATTAGATCTTGTTTAAGTTTTTCAGAAATAGAAAGTCTATTATTTTGGAATTTAAATGCTCTACCATTTTCATTCTGATTATAACCTGCAATTATATTTCTTGATTCATTATTTAGTTCTAATCCTTCTCTTACTATTCTGTCAAACTCTGTTGCAATTTCATTAACAACTATATTAACTGCTGTATCAGTTATAACTACTTCACCATTTACTGTCTCAACAGCTTTAATTACTGGCAATCCTATTGTGTCTCCAGTATTAGAAGCTTCCATTACTCTAATAAGAACTGGAGCAATAGCTACTTCATTACCTTCTGCATCTACTACTCGGTCTACTTTATTGCTTTTAGTATTAAAGAAAGCAGTGTAGTTGTTTATCATATTGATTGCAAACTCTTGAGCAGTAAAGTCACCATAAGTTGAGGTAGACTTAATACCACTTATAGAATCATTTAAATCTTCTTCTGATGTTAACTCTCTACCTAATTTACTTCCGGCTACTCTAGAAACAATTATCATGTTTTTATTAGACATGTTTCTAAAAGCTGAGCTATTTAATAAATAGTTATTAGCTAAATAAGGATCATCAAGTATTAACTGATCAAAAGTGCTAGAGTTATTTAAAGCTTTTATTTGTTTTAAATGATAGGTAGGTAATTGATGTGAGTATACTAAATCACCATTAGGATTTTTAAATACTGAAGCACCTACAGTTTCATCAAATGCAGCATTGTTTTGTGACAATTCATATAATCTAGAAGCCATACCATCTTTACGTGTGCTAAAAATATTTGCACCTGTTTGGATAGCAAGTCTTAATTGTTCTACTGTAGTTACATATTCTTGTCCTGTTTGTGCAGTAGGATTAATACCAACTCTATTTATACCTTTTTGATCAGCATTATTTCTAACTAAACTAGCTTGAGATACATTTAGTACAGATGTTGGTTTGTCTTGTAGTGCACTAAAGCGTATATATAAAGGACTTAACTTAATACCTGTCAAGTTAAATAAGTCTATAGAATATTGATTAGCTTTTTTAGAAAGCAGTTTATTTGTTATTGCCTTTTTAGATGATAGCAAATCACTTAACCCGTCTAGTAATACTTCTATTTGATTTTCTACTTTAGGGTCATTAAATCTTTTCTTCTTGCTTATAAAGGCTTGATTCCATTTATCTAATTGAGCATTTATATCATCTCTTTGTGCAGCTGAATATACTCTTACATTACCATATTCATCTCTTTCATTAAATATGTAGTTAACTCTATAGTTTTGGAATCCTTTTATTACTGCTTGCAAGAAGCCAGGATCTTTCATTACAAAGTTAGTTGGTAATGGATCATTACTTAATAGTGTCTCAGGACTTATACCTGCTTGGTTTAAAATTCTATTAACTACTGCACCTGCATGTGGGTTATCAACTCCAAATGCATACATCTGTTCTAAAATTTGTTTAGTATCTTCTGTATTTTTAACAGCCTTAAGTAATGCGTTATATGCATACTGTGCATCTACCGGAATAATTAATGGTTGATTGTCAAATCTTTGATCAGAACTCTCTAAACTAACGTTACCATATAAATCCATAACCTCACCTTGCTCATTAGCTTCAAGGTTAGTTGTAGCTATATAGCCTCTTAGGAAAGTAGATAAAGAATTAAAACCACCAGACAATGATGCATCTTTACCATATTGAGTAGTTGTTCTAATTCCTGTAGAATCTTCAAACTCATCCATTGTAAATTGCTCTTCATCAACTTGTGTTCCAATAGTATTTAATTGTGCTACAACAGCTTTAGTTATTTCTTCTGGATAAATGTTAAATGCATCCTGGATAGACTCTAACTCTGCAAGTTGTTCTTCTGTTAATGATTCATTAGAAGGATTTCTAGGATTGTATAAGTTTTGGAAGTCTTCAATTAATGTATCTAATACTTCTTTAGGATTATACTCACCTTCTATTTGTCTTACTCTAGATAAGAACATTGCAGCCATGCTTCCTATCATAGGGTTTGCTATATCACTATTTAGATATAGTACTCCAGTTCTTACTCTACCTGTTGCATCCTGAACCTGCTCACTACTATATGGTAATAATGCATTAGCTACTATAGGGCCAGCGTTCAGAGCTGCAGTAAATTCATTTTTAGCTACTTGTGCTTGTTGGTATTTCCCAGAATCAATGTTCTTAAATAAGATTTGAAGCTCGTCTTGTGCAACATTATTGAATAAAGATTTAATCCATTCAATAAATCTAGTGAACAAAGACTTAACTTCAGCATCCACATTAGTGCTCTTTGGGTCCATCTTAAACTTCTCAAACTCATCTGCAAGGTACTCTTCATAATATTCATCTTGTAATTCCTTCTCAGTCATATTAGTATATGTACTAGCTGAGTTTCTGAATATTTCTAATTCTTTTTTAAAGCTTTTACCTTCTGCTCTAAGCTTAGCTCTAACTTCTTTTCTAGCTATAGAACGGTATTTTACTATCTCTTCTTGAGTAAGTAACATTCTAAATACACCATGGAAAGCCTCATGATATTTAAATGGTGAAACGGCACTTGTAAAAATAGTTCCCTCAACACCATTACCTATGTGACTCATGTTTAACATAAAGGCACCCACACGCTGGTTAGTACTTTGGAAGTTATCTTGTAGGTTTTGCAAACTTTCAACAGAAATATAATCAGGTAAATTAACTCTTGCCCAATCAATAAATGTATCAATGTCTTCAACTTCTTGTGGAGTTCTACTTGATTCTAATATTTTATTAGCAATCCTTGCTAAGTCTTTGTAATTCTTAAGCAGTCTTTGATATTCTTTACTTGCTTTTAATGTTTTAGCATGTTGTTTAAAAGGAACACCCTCAAGTAATTCTTCTTTATATAGATCTAATTCATCTTTAGCTCTTTGTAAAGGGCTCTCTACAACTTCTGTTGCTTCTGCCAAACTATTTCTACCTCCTTGATTTAAAACTAATAGCTCTATCTTAGACTCTAAAGCTTTAAACACAGCTTGCTCTCTAGTATTTAAATCTATACCTCTTAGTAGTTTGTTAACTACAGGTTGTAAAAATTCATTATTAACACTTTCAAAATCTTCAGATACTAATTCTTCAAACTCCTCATCTGTTAACCCTTCTAAACCTGCATCTCCTAATTCTTCATTAGTAGGATTTGGTTGAGGTTTAACATCTTCTGGTTTTGTAGGATTAATAAATGCAATTTGTTTTGAAGCTTCTATAGCTACTGCATCAGCAGTTACTCTTAATTTTTGTTGTTCAATAACATTAGGTAAAACAGAAGTGCTAGTTTTTGCTAGTATTTCTTCTACTGGTGCACCATCTGCAAATGATTGTCTTAAATTACCTGCTGAAATTTTTACTGCTTCTCCTTTTACCGCTTCATCATTATTAAAGTCATTAATAAGAGACTGAATCTTTTGATCTGAAGATAACTCTTTATCTCTTACTTTATCTTTATCTAACTCAACTCTAGCAATCTCTTCAATATTATCTTTGCCTAATTTCTTTTTTAGTACAAACTGTGGTTTACCATAAGGGCTTACCTCTAAGTCAATAATATAACCTGGCTTATTACTTATAAATAATCTATTGCCTAAGTCTTCATTCCATTTATCATTAAATAAAACATCTTCTCCTTTAGCATTATCTTTTAAAGTTAATTGAGCTCTCTCAATAACCTCATTATATAATTCACTTATCTCAAGAGTAGTAAGTCTATTAGATTTAACATTTACAGGTGCATAAGTACCATTAGGTAGTTTGATAATTACATAATATCTATCAGTACCATTTAACATTTGATTGTATAACCCTTGCTCTAAAAGACCCTGTTTTACATCTGCTCTTAATCTAGCTTGTGCATCACCTTCTAAATTAGTTACAGTTTGAACAGTTCTTTTTCCAGTGTTCTCATCATACTTCATATCATATATAAGAACACCACCATTTAAATCTGAGTCAGTAAACATTAAATCATTTACACTTCTTGCTGCTTGTGCTCCTTTTGGATAAGCTACTCTACCACCTTGTACTTTAAGTCCAAACTTACCAAAGCCTTTTTCAAATACATATGGCTCACTTTCAACTGTCAAGTTTAATGAGTCTAATTCATTTACTATTAAAGCATTTAATGCAAAGTTATTATGAACTAGATCTAACAGCTCTTTATTAGACATGTTTTGTACACCGCCTGGATATATAGTATTAAGCATTTGCTCTTCAGTCATACTACGTGGATCTACAGGGTTACCCTGCATGTCTTCCATTACAACATACTGATTATTTAAGAATGCAAAGAAACCTCCTGGATTAGTGTTAGGAGCTAGATTAGCTTTTGTTAATGCTTGATATATTTTTTCTTGTGCAGCTGGATCTTTAACTCTTATCCCTATTTGATACTTACTTGTTGCAAGTCTTATAAGTGGGTTAGGTGACAAATATGTTTGACCATCTTTACCTACTATACTAAATTGTCTAGTACTTACTTCTCCACTATTCTCAGGTACAGTGATAACGTACTCTAAGTTTGCTAAATCATCTTTTGATAATGCTGATATAATAACATTGTATCTTGCTTCTGCAGTTCCATTTGATCCAGAACCTTCTCCTTCATTAACTGCTTTATATGGTGTTATAGGTTCATTAACATCTATCCTTGCTACATTAGCATTTAATCTTGTAGTGTCTAATTTTTGTGGAGCATATACACCTTTAAACTCTCCTTCTTTTAAAGTAATAGTATTGCTCTTTAATTCTTTTTTGTTTGGTGTATTTAATGCAGCTGGTATAACTTTTAAATATCCTCTTGCTGCCTCACCAGGATTGCTTAAAATGATATATGGTTCATTGTCTTTATAAACTATCATCCCTTGACTCAAACCTTCTACATTATCAAAAGGAAAAACTGTTGTGTCTGGTGCAGTAGCTTCTATAATCTTAAATGCATCTTTAGCAGCACCTAATGTTCTAAAAGATCCAAAACTGTGAGTCTTGTTTTTAGCTGTTAAAAAGTCTAACAACTGTTTAGAAAGATTATTTCCTTGCAAGTCAGTAACCTTATAATATGTAACTGCTTCTCCTGTATTTATATCTACTGTATCAATTTGAATAATAGCAGCTGTTGATCCTTTTAATTTTACTTTTTTCTTTTGGTCACCTAATACTGCAGATCCTTCATCACCTACTACATCTGGCTGTATAAATATATCAGCTAGCGTAAGATTTAATTGATCTAATACTCTTTTTACATCAGGACTTTCTATTGTTTCTCTGCTTTGTGACCATTCTTGAAATCCATTTTCTGATAGTATTTGCTCCCTACTTAAAGGGCTTACATACTCTGGTTGTTGAGTATCAGGATTATTGGTCATTCCACCAGCAGCCCAGATTTTTTTAACTGCATTAAAACCATTTTGCAAATTAATTCCTTCTTCTGTATTTCTCCATTTCTCAAAAGATAATACTGGGTCACCCATTATAGCAGCACTTGCAGCATACTTTCTATATTTTCTTTCTAGTAAAGCATTAAGCATTGGAGTATTATTAGTCTGTGGTAATTCCACTTCTATACCCATATTATTAAGAGTATCTTCTACATCTGCTGCTGCTTCATTTACAACTTGATCTTCTGTCTTTTCTTTTGGTTGAGCTTGCTCAGTAGTATCTTGCTCTTTAATTCCATTATAATTAATAAGCTTACTCTTTATTTGCTCATATACTTTTTTATTAAGTACTTCCATAGCACCGTCTGCATTAAGCATAGTAACCGGTCCATCTGCAGTGTAAAAAGTTTTTAAATGTTTACTATCTCCAGTCTTTAAGAACATTGCTGTTTCAAGTGGATCAGCAAACACAGAAGGAGAAATAGATGTTAGTTGATTTATAAGCTCATTTGCTTCAATTATACCTACATACTTTTCTACTACCTCTTCAAAATTTTCTTTTATTCTTGCATAGTATTGCTTTTCAAATGCATATTGTCTATCAACTATTTCAGTAAATCTATCTGGGTTTCCTAAATATTCAATAGTCTTATCATACACTCTTGCTCTTCCTCTTAAAGCAATATGATCCACTATATCTATTAAAGCCTTATCAATATTATCTTCACTAACAAAAGAGTCTTGAGTTCTTGCTAAGTACTGTACATAAGCTTTAAATGCAGGTCTTAATTTTTTGATGTTTCTTCTATCAAACTGACCTTTTCTTTTTCCTTTAGGATTAGTAGCATATTTAGGATCTTGAAGAATATCTTTAATAGCTTGTAATCTACTAATACGTTCTTCTTTATCAGCTATATCTTTTGTTCTTGGTTTTTGTTCTGAATCAGCAAAAATTTTCATTTCAGCCTTAAGCATTTCTAATTCCTTATCTATACTTTCCATATTAAGAAGTACAGTAAGATCTTTAGCAGCCATCTTTTCAAAAATAGGCTCATTTTCTAACTTACTATATATAGCATTAGATCTTTCTAAAGCTTTTTCAAAACCATCCTGAGTAAACATATATATAAACCTAGCATGATTCCAAGCATTTTCTTTTAATACTTCTTGTACATATTCATTAGTATTCTTTTTGAACTTGGTTGAGTCAAATGGGTTAGGAAATTTAGCTTTGTTAGCTCTATAGCTTTTTTCTTGTTTGTCAATGGCTTCTACCATCTTACCTAAACGTTCTCTAATCTTTCCGTTCTTTATATCTTGAGGGCTTACTCCTGCTGCATCTTTATAAGCTTCATATAACTCTTCATCACTTAGCTTCATCATATCAGTAAGCTGACTTCTAAAAACTTGTGAAGTACCATTACTAAATATAGTATACATTTGTTGGAACTTGGCTGCATCTTGAGCATCCTTAAAACCAAACATGTCATTATTATTAACAGCTGCTTTCATCTCTGCAGAAAGCTGCTTCTGCATCATAAAATTAAATTGATTCTCATCAAACAATGAGTTAGGATCATCTATTTGATTATTCCATGCAGTGTTGTGTGTATCTACAACAGTTTTAATAAAGTCATCTCTTTGGGTTTTGTATTCTTGCCAAGCTTCAGTTTGTTTTTTAGTACCAAAACTTCCTTTATCAAAACCTAAACCAGAGGCTGCTTCATTTAAACCATACTTATAGATAGAAGGAACTCCTTGGAAAAATAATTTTTGTGGTCCTTGTACAATACCACCCATTAAGAACCCAGACATAAATACACTAAATCCTTCTGAAGATAGCTGTGATCCCATTCCTGAAGCAATAGAAGCATTTCTTAATTGAATACCACCAGCTAATGGATCTTTCATAACCTCTGTAAAGTATCCTTCCGTTGCTGCTGCCACAGCTTCTTGTGATACTTCTTGTATACCTTCTGCAAAATTAGAAGCACTATATCTTAACATAGCAGCTCCACCTTTTCCGGCCAAACCTTTCCATCCTGCAGCTCTAACTTTTTTAATAGTACCTGCTAAATTAGAACCTACGTCTTCAAAGACATCTTTCATTAATTTACCACCTGCACCTCTTGTTGCTCCAGTCTTTACTACAGTTTTAAAGCCTGTTTCAAATGCATCATTAAAAACTCTACCTAAAGTTCTATTAAATCCACCCATTGCATTTCCTAATACAAACCAGTTACTGGCATATATAATAGGAGCATTAGCCATTGTAGTATAAAATGCTGCTTTACTTGCTTTAGAAGTAATCTTAGCCATTTCTTCAGGAGTAACAGCTCTTCCTGATTTAGCTTCATATATGTCTATACCTTCTCTTACAATGTTATTATAAACCATACCCCCTTCAAGCTTACTCTCTGCTAATGCTAAATTAACGGCTCTTACATCTCTATAAAAACCACCAAATGTACTTGCTGCTTTGGCTATGTTAATACCATTTTGTGCTGCATTTTGAGCAGTCTTAAAATTCTTAAGTGCATATAACGTATTAGGTGCAAATGCATTTCCTAAAACTTGACCGCCAGTTTTAGCAGCAGACCAAAAATCTTTTGCTGCGTCAGCACTCTTTAAAGTTCTATAAATGTCTCTACCGGCTTCCATACCTCTAAACACATTAAATACTCTTGCTCCTTCAACAAGTAGTCTTTTTGCGTTTGCAGCAGTTCTAGATAGTAATACTGCATCTGAAGCAGGATTTAAAAAACCTTGTACTCCTGCAGCAGCAAATAGTGCTAACTCTTCTACAGCAATAGAACCTATAATACCCATTGTATATGCAGAGTTTAGTAATAGGTTGTTAGTCCAAGCCATACCTCCATCTCTAGAGGAGTTACCAATTCTCATTGCATCCTCAAACTCTAATGCAGTAGTTGTATCAGGTTGATAAAAATAATCATCACCATCAAATAAATCTCCTATAGATCTATATACACTACTAAATCCTGAGCCAGCCAAACTAGTCCATTGACCCCACATTCTAGACATGTCATCATACACATCACTATTTACATTGTAATACTCTTCCATATTACTGTAAGGTGCAAAACCTAAATCATTAAAACTTGAATGATTAAAGTATCTGTCAAACTGAGCACTTCTCATATTGACAAATCGTGGTGCTTCTATATCATTAGAAGGTCCAGCAGAAACATTATCATTTAAAATTCTTTGAATCTTACTAAAATCATTATCAGGTGGATTTTGTTGAGCAACAGGATCAAAAGTACCAGTAGCTAAAGATGGACGTGCTACACCTAAGTTAGCTAAAGCAGGTATACCATACTGATCTAACTCATTCTTAAATCTATTAACACCTGATATAATGCTTGGATCAATAGCATTTATATCTGCTATCTGCGTGTAAGCATTATCAAACATTTCTGTAACAGGAATAAATCTCTCATCTGCTGGATTAACTACACTAGAATAAGGTCTTTGTGTTTCTTGTATAGTAGTAGCTAGAGAGTCATTCTGAAGGCTCTTGTCATTTTGGTTCTCCATCTATTTTTATCTTTGTCCGTTTTCAGCATTATCTTTTTCCCTAGCCAATCTATTTTCTTCTCTTTTATTTCTTAAAAATTTATCAAAATTAGCTATATGTATATCAAGTCCTCTTAATCCATTTTGCATATTAATAGGTTGTGTCTCTGTTCTAGTTGTGTAAGTACCACCCGGCACATATGTATTAATAGAATAATGTAGATTATATTGATTTGTACCTGTTTTAATTACTCTGTAAGTTCCAGTTGGTGATAATCCTTCAGGCATCTCAAACTCTGCATACCCGTTATTACCAGCTAGTATAGCTGTTTCTACATTTGAATAATATAAGTTATCTATACTTTTAGTATTACCATCAAACTCTTGTGGTATAATAAAACTAACACCTGCAGTTCCTTGAACACCATCTTCTGCTGAACTAGCTCCAGTTAAGCTGTTTATTTCATCAGTAGTTAATGCACCAAATTCTGAGCCAGTCCCACTTGCCGTATTACTTCCTTGTTTTTTGCTTGCTAACCAATCAGGACTAAATATCACTCTATATCCTGCATTAGCTTTAGTAGGATCATCTGATTTACCATATGATGGCATATACTGTATAGTAGCTCTAGGAGCTATTTTAGCAGTATTTGATCTCTTAGGATTGTTATACCATGTATTTAAATCTGCTTTAAATAAGTTCCATGCTTTCATAGCGGTTGGATCTTGTTGCATCATGCTTTGTACATCATCATAACCAAAGAAGTTTGCTGCATCTATATCTCCTTGTATAATACCATATCCTGTACCAGCATTGTCTAATGTATTTAATTGCTTTATTAGCTGAACCATTTCTGCTTCTGCTTGAGGATTTGGAGATAGTGGATCTAAAGTATACTCATAAGTAGGTGCCATAACAACATCTATCCCTTTTGCATCACTACGTCCATAAGCCGTAGAATATAAATCTCCACTAGCAACTTTACCTGAAGTTAAAGTCATGTTTAATACATCTCTGTTTTTCTGATAAAATCTTGAAGCTTCATCTTTAACTGCTCTTTCATCAATCATCCTTGCTCTAGAACCATCTTTATTATATATTGGTTTAGCTCTCTCTACATATTGTCCATAAACAGCATCATATTCTCTTACCATTTCATAAGCAGGAATCATGTAGTCTTCATTGTTAGTACCTGTATCCCATTTCCATTTTAAATTAGGGTTACTTATATTACCTTCTTTAACTCCTTTAAGTACTAATTCTTCATACTCTTCATAGTTCATTAGAGTACCATTATCATTCATTATAGGAGGGAACCCTGCTTCAGCCATTTGAACATATATATTATCTCCATCATCCTCTTTTAATACTGCAGCAGCAGATAGATCATATGCCGCTTTATGATTACCTAAAGCAGTAGTCATAAATTGATCTAACCCATCTCTTTTATTTATTGTACCATTAAGACCCCAAACCTTTTCATATAATGCATCATATTGATTTCTCTTATCTGTACCCATTGTTAATGATGGATCATCCAGAGTCCTTTGTCTAGTATCTTTAAACTCTGTAGATAACTGTCCAAATAAATTTTCTACTGCCACTCTTTGATCATATACTGGTATAGCATTTTCATCTTCAGGATCTATTTCAGCTGAAGTACTTAGCTTTTTTCTTATCTCTTCTATAGTACCTCTATATTCTGAACCATCAGATAAAGTGACACCATATGTTTGATCTTGGCTAGCATTATCTCCTGTTGGATTTAATAGCTGCATCATAGCTAAACTATCTTCTAACTGATCATTAAATATTTTACTATCTTCTTTTAAGAATTGTGTATTAGTTCTCTCAATTAAATCAGTATTTGGATCTAGATTACCTTCATCATCAACTGCTCCAGTAATAGTAGTACCATCACCAAAGTTTACTCTAGTATCTGTAAGTGCATTTCCTAAAGGATTACCTTGACTTCCTATAAGTTCACCTTTCTTAGCTGCTAAATCTTCTTCTCTATCAGCTTTGTACTTTGCTAGGTTTAAGTCATTTTCTGCATTAGCTCTAATTTTAGCCATGTCATATCTAAACCTATCATCCATCATTTTTCTTTCGTTGACTCTGATAGTGTGCTCTTGATCTCTTGCACCATAAGATATAGCAGCATTTACTAAATCAGTTTCAATATTGGCACCCATAAGCATTCTATATGCTTTATTTAAATTGCCATCTACACTGTTAGTAGGTAATTGCCCTTCTCTTTTAATATTCATGCGTGCATCTAATGCTGCTTGAGTTGCCTCAGCAACAGACAAATTTTCCTCTAATGCTTGTGACATATCAGAACCTGGAATTATACCATTTTGTTTTTGGTAGTTTTCCCAATTAGCATTTATATTAATTTGTTTTGCTTGATCTTCTAATCCTGCTTGTATAGCAAGATCATTTCTTTGATTAATTCTATTAATGGTCTCAGCAGCCCATGCATTTTGTCCTTCTTCTACTGTTTGAAAGGCTCCTGCTTGCATACCATTAGCTGCAAAATCTCTACTAGCTACAAATGCATCATCTGCATAAGCTGCTTGTACTCTTGGATCTTTCATTAAAGTTTGCTGTAATATTTGTAATGCAGCACCAGTAACAAGTGAGCCATTCTGATTAGTAATAATGTAATTACCATCTTCACTAAACTGATCCATTTTCATTTTTAATGGTGGATCCATTTCACCTAATATCTTTTCAGACATTTTGTACAGATTAACATTCTGTACATAATTAGGCAATTTCATATTTAATGCTTTATTTGCATCTGCATTTATAAAGTCATCTAGTTGATATTGTAAGCTTCTTTTACCACGCTCAGAATATCTATCAGCTGCAACTTCAGTTCCTTGGTCTAGTAACCGTTGTGCATGTGCCATTTCTTTTCTATATGCAGATGTATATACTATGTCTTTTACAATTAAATCATCCTCATAAAAAGGTGCAAAAACACTTCTAGCATTATCTGCATTTTGTTGTAATGACAAATCCATACCAGAAATTTTTTCAATAGCTGGTGCTATAGTCTCTGCATATTGATCTCTCTTTGTTTTGTTATCTTCTCTAGATAAGTCAGCATATACTACCTTATTGTATAAGTCATTAGTTGCTTTAAAATTGGCATCATACTTATCAGTTCTTGTTTCTAAAACTGCAGACAAGAATTTATAATCCGGTGTAAACGGTTTAATATCTGGTAAGTAAGTATCTGCTCCTTTAATGTATGTTGCCATAATTCAAAATTAATATAATTTAATAAGTTTACAAAGAGTATTAAATAAACTCTTTAAGTTTATGCACCCATCTTTCCACTATAAAATGGTACTGCATATTTCTTTAGTCCTCCACCTTTCTTCCGTGTTATTTGCACATTAGAACCTGGATAACCTGGTAAACCATTTGTCATTGCTTCATTTCTTCCAACAGTTAAATCAGAATTTAATGTTTGACCTGCACCAAGACTACCCCAAACTTTAAGAGCTTCTGTCATATCAAGTTCTTGATCAGGAAAATCTGCTTTTAAGTCTGTATAAAAATCTTTAAAATCATCTATCTTAGGTTTTTGTGAATCTTTATATAACTGTCTACCATTATCTCCCCACTCTACTCTACCAGCTCTTTGTGGATTTATATCATAATAACTATATAAATCATTTAAATTTGCTGTGTTAGCAGCATTAGTAATACCTGCATTATATAATTCATTTGCTTTTGCTGTTTTCCAATTAGAAAAGTTTTGTGCATTTTGCAAACTTGTTATAGTATCATCGTATAGTTTAGTATCTTTAGCTGCATTTCTAACATCAACTTGTAAATCTAATTGAGGTTGTAATGTAGCTACTTGATTCATAGTCTTAACATTATTACTATTTACTTGATTAATAGCTTTAGCGTTTGCATCTAGAGTTTTTCCAAATACATTACTTCCTGCTAAAGCTTGTGGTCCATATGATGCTAATGAATCAGCCATAGTAGCTAATGCTGCGTTGTTAGCATTAACTCTTCCTGTGTAATCATCTAATACATAATCAACCTTTTGCTCTTCTAAGGTAGGTGCCCAAGGTAAAAATAACTCATCCTCAATACCCATTAATGTATTTAAATTATTCTCATCTTGTTTCCACCATTCTGCTTTTGCTGGGTCTTCTTCTGGAATAGTTATCTTTAACTCTTCTTTTTCTTCTTCAGGAAGATCCATAAACTGTTCATCTTGTGATGTAAAGTCAACATCTAACCTAGGTGTGTTAAAAGTATGGAATCCTAATGCTCCATCATATCCTTCTCCTTGTACATAACCTTCATCTCCTGGTTTCTTAAAATGTGGTACATATGGTATACCTAACTGTTCAGCTTCTTTCTTTCTAGTTTCTTCTGCTAATACCTGGAACTCTTTCCATTGTGGGTCATTTGCAGGTTTGCTATAATCAAAACCTTCAATCTGTTCAGTAACATCTCCCCATCTATTCATAAAGTCTGCCTTCCCTTCTTCAGACTTAAGCTGTGCACTACCATATGCATATATACCTGAAGATGGATCTGCTGCTATATTAGGATCATATTTACCATCAACTACTTGATTGCTATATATAGTACCTTGTTTTGTAGGTCTATTACCACCTGAATAAATTCCAGGTCTATATGATCCAATAGGAGAGTTTTCTAGTACTTCACCTTGTGCTTGGTTATCTGCTGATATAACAGATGTCTCACCTGTACCAACTCCTTCAATATCTTGTACAACTACTTTTTCTGCATCTTTAAATCTTGATTGGAAAGGTTTATATGCTCTAATTTGTTTTTTACCATTTACTTCAACTACAGTTAGTTCATATCCATCTTTTCTATATTGCTCAAGTTTATTATAGTTATCTGTACCTTCTTTATATGGATTTTTAGCTTCAGATAATTTACCTGAGTTTAAGTTTACATCTTCTTTAAGATCTTCATTTACATCTGTTACAGTTCCATTGTTAACCATCTCATCAGTTACTGTTACTGTTTCTGTTTCTTTTGAGTTGCTTGGTGCTTCATATCCTACTCTATACTCTTCTGGAATGTTTCCTGTTGATTTAGCTTTGTTTGCCATTCTTAAAGCTTCCATCATACTTAACGTTCTACCATCTTCAAACACCCATTGCTTACCATCCCATGTAGGATCTTGTGCACCTTCAGGCCATTGTTGACCTTTTCCTTTAGCAAAATCAGATGCTTTTTCACCAGCCTCTTGATAGTTTGGTAAGTTACCTCCATATTTTGCAGTTGCCATCATTGCATTATTTGCATCAGCTAATTCCATTTGTTCAAATGATCCTGGTGCTGGAGCTTGTTGTGGTGCTTGTTGTGGTTGTTCTTGAGCTTGTGCCATGAACTGTTGCAACATCATTAATTGCTGTTGTTGTTCTGGCGGCAATGCTGCTATAGCTTCACGCTGTGCTTGTTGTTCTGTAATCTGTTCTACCTGTGCTGTAAATTGTATAGGATCTTCACCTATAGAAACTAAATAAGGATGTGCTGCTAATGGAACACCATCAGAAAAATTCTTTTTAGATTCTTGCATATAAGCTAACTTAGATAAATCATTCATATTTTTCTTTAACATAAGCTCTGCACTTAATGAAGATATATTATCTGCATACTGTGAATCTAATTCACCATAATAATCATTTAATCCAAATCTTTTAGACAATTTAGCAGGTGTCTTTCTATCTCCTGCTATATCTAATTCAGCCATTTCTTCTTTACCAAACTTTAATTTTGGTGTATCTGAATAGATAAATGATTGTTCTGGTAAAAACATTGGTACTCCTCCTTTACTATGTCTAGGACCTGTAATATCATAAAGACCAAATGTCCCATCATTATTTAAATCTGTTAATACAGTTTCTCCACCTTCTGCTTCTACATTAGCATTTTCTCTAGGTACACTAGAAAGACTGTATCTTACATTTTCATCTTTAGTGTTATTAAAGTTTGTGCTTCCGTAATATTGTTGTGGAGTTGTAACCAAACCATAATCAGCTTGATCACCAGTTATCATACCACCATCTTGCATAGCCTGAACTTCTTGAACTTTGCCGTCAACTAATTCAAAACCCTTTGGTAATTTATTTATCTTAATTCTTGCCATAGTTATAATAATTCAATATCAGCTCCCGCTGCAATTAGTTTAGCTAACATTGTTGAATCAACATTAACTGTCATTTCTCCTCCTTGTTGTTTTAAACCAAATAGTTTCATTAAACTTGCATCATTATTTGGTTGTTTAGCTTTAAGTACCTCTACAACATTATCTCCTTTACCTTTGTAAAAATTTCTTAAAAAGTCATAGCTCTGGCCATTACTAGCTGGAGGACTAGAAAAGTATGGCATTTTATTTTTCATATTAACTACCCCACTATAATTACCTGAACCATCATTGTATAAATCATCAGCAATAAATCTAACTACATCTGAGTTGTTCATCATTCTAGCTACATTTTGATTATTTGATTGATTAACAAAAGCTGTATCTCTTGGAGTTATATTCATTTCTTCTAAGATCTTAAGTGCACGTTTGTTTCCAATACCTTTACTTTTAAACTCTTCTAAGTACTCTTCATAATAAGGATGATTCTTACCTGTTTCTTGGCCATCTTGTGCTTTAGCCATTTCTCTTTTAATAACTCTATCTCTATTTGCAAGATATGCTGCAGCACCTTTTGCTCCACCATAAGCCATATTACTAAGAATGTTATGTTGTGCTTCAGGAGGTAATGCTTTAAATCCTGCATTGTTTACTCCTCCACCTTCTTTGCTTAAATATAAACCTGTAGTTCTATCACCTTCACTACCCATTAGTCCAGAGTTTACATCAAAGGTTCCTCTTTTATTAAAGGCATCTGTTTTGGTTCCATAGATATTATCTGCTACTAAATTAGCTCTTAGATCATTTTTAGCATCTCTAATATTTTTATCTTCAAACCAATCATTTACTACATCAGCTGCTTCAACTGCAAAATTACTTACATCACCAAATGCTCTTGCTACATTACTATTTATTGCTCTATCTACAAAACCACTTAGACCGCCATAATCTTTAGTAACTTCAGGTCCTTTTATATCTCCAAATAAATCTGCAGCAGTACGTTGTTGTGCTGGGCCTACACCCGCACCTTCAGTTGCATCTGGAGTTGCATCTGGAGCAACATCAGAATTAAACCCATCAACATAAGCTTTATATTGTTGTGGTGCATCAGCCGTACCTCTAGTAATAGGATCTTGTTGTACCCATTCTTCAAAACTTAATGGACCATCATTAACAACATCACTATCCATTGGATCTGCAAAAGGAGCTCCTGTATCTGGTGCACTAAATTGTGCTTTATATAAATCACCACCTTGTTGCATAAAAGCTGTTGCAGCTGTAACATCTCCTGCCATTAATCTTGCAAATGATATAGGGTCATCTTTAATTTTTTGTTTAGATTCTCTAGCTCTTTTTCCAAAACCAAATAAAGCTTTAGGTATTTCTGATCCATAAGCTTGAACAGTTATTTCTTCATCAATCACTTCTTGATCATCATTTCCACTTCTCATCTTTTCTCTTATGGCATCATATGTAGCTTTTGCTGCATCACTTAAACCATCCATATTAGATTCAAACCAATTACTAAAATCTTCTTCTGCTTGTTGAATTGGTGTATTAGTAATTTCTATAGTAGTATCCATATCTGGATTATCACCTGCATTTTGCTGTACTACTGGATTACCTAATGCATCTACTTCTGGATTTTCAATATCATATTGTTTTTTCCAAGCTTGAGCAGCTGCCTTATTCTCCTCAGATAAATCTAACTTAACATTATAGTTAGCATTAGCCTCTTTATTTATTTTATTAGCAATAGTTTTATTTTTCCAATCTCTAAATGAACCATCTTTTAAACCATCACCATCTTCATCTTTACCACTAAACATATCTTGATATGCATTATTTAATACATTAGCTGCTTTACCTAAACTAAAATTGTTTCCTGTTTTAAAAGCATTAGGATTAAAATAATTTTTAGTAGTTAGAATTCCTTCATCTGATGTCTGAGGTTTTTTGCCTCCTATGTACTGGTCATCTTGATTTGTAAGTGTAACATTTGATGCATCTAAAAACTTTTGCATCATTTCATTTTGTTTCTTCTGTTCTTCTGTTAATTCAACTTCTTCTTCACCACCATCTTGTCTTTTCATTATTTTGTCTTTCACAAAATCTGGTAGTGCACGGAATCCTGCATTGTCTGGTTCACCACCTTCTTCTTTTTTCCAACCAGCTGCATTCTTTGCGAAATTAGCCATCTTAACTACAGATGGTGGGTAAGCATCAGTATTAGCCATAACCTTGTTATATGCTTCCTTAACACTCATACCACGTGCTTTAGCCCATCTAGTAAACTTACCTTTGTTTTTTGGGTCTATCTCAATTCCTGACTTAGCCATGTCCATAGGTTGTGTAGCTACTGGACCTTTTTGATTTTGTGCAAGTTCTTCATTTCTAGCTAGTTCTTGTGGATTAGAATTAACCTGTGCTGCTGTTGCAGGTTTAGGTTGTTTCATTAATCTTACATTTTCAAACAACACAGTTACATCATCTTCTGCATAACCTCCTGTCATTAAGGCTTCAGCAATAGTTCCTTGATCTATTTGCTGTTCCATTAGACTCATAACAATCTCTTCTGGCTTACCTCCTTGTTCAAGTGAAGCAGAAAAGTATGTAAGAATCTCTTGCACAGCAGGATCCACCTGTTGTTGTTGAGGTTGAATCATCTGCGGCATCATTGGACCACCTTGTTGTTTTACACTTTTTTTGTTTAAATTCACTTTGCTCATATTATATTATTAATATACAAATAATTAAGGAGATTCACTAATCTTTATGGTTTAAGAATTATCAATAATCTTAGTCATGATGTAATTAGCAGGAGACATACCAGCAGATTTAGCTTGCTTATAATGCTTTCTGTTAAGCCTATCATGTAAATTTTTTGCAAAAACTTCTCTATTAGTTCCATCATAATCTCCCATTATATAATTTTTAAATACTCCATATTCACCACCCCTTGCCATAGTTGTTACTTGAAATGGATCACTCTCATTTAAATAAGCATAACTCATAGGGAATACATCCTCTATATAGTTATTTACTTTTGATATATACTTTTCTCCTGGTTTTTCAAGACCTGTATTTAATGCTAGTGAATATGCGGCATCTCCAACTGGCCCTAAATATTTATATTTTGTAGAACTTATATCTGCCATAGTTCCTTCATACAAATCTCTAAGTGCTGCTACCTCTTCTTCAGGTGAACGGTCATCATCTACTCTACCAGTATTTATAAGTCTATTACTACCTTGATTATATGCTAATATTGACATGTTCCTAATGTCTTGTTCTGTTAAACCTAAAGAAGGATACTGTTGAGCGTAATCTTTAAATAACTCATAGTTCTTTGTAAGTATATAAGATATTGCATCAACAGATTTATTATCATCAGATAAATCTTCTGGGCCAGTAATATTAAAATATTCTCTGGCAAAATTATCTAATGCATCATATTTTGTTTTTCCAATACCTAAAGAAATTGAACTATCTTCTCTACCTTTTAAGTCATATGCAATACCTTGAAGTCCAAAATTTTCTCCTCTTGCTTCATCAACTGTACGTGGTGCATTTGCTCCAACTCCTGACTCAACACCAGTAATACCAAAGGTTGCAGTCTTTAACCATTCAGGATCTACAGATGAATTTAGTATTTCAGGTATTTTAGTTGAATTATATGTTGCTCTCTTTAAAATATTATTAACTATTTCTTTTCTTTTAGGACTCAATTGTGTTCCCCATTTTCTTTCTAAGTTTGGAATAGCCATTGGGTCTATACTAACATCTTCATCAGTTACCTCATATGTAGATTTTATTTCTACATCTTCATTAGGTCTTCTAATCCATGCAGTAGTTAATTCATTATAAGGTTGTTGTATAACCTTACCGTTTACATTATGTGTTATAATAGGTATACCATCTTCATTTATATCTGATACAAAACCACTATGTGTATTAAACGTTTTAGATCCTAATGTTTCTGCATGATGACTAGAACCTTGCCAATATATACCAACTATATCACCTACTTGATAATCACTAGCTTTAGTTTGATTCTTCTTATTCTTTTTTACTTTATTAGTAATTAGTTTAAGTTCTTCAATTGGAGTATTTTCATCTATATTTTTAAATGCTACGTCATCATATATATTAAATATTCTTTCACTATTTTCTGCACTTTCCATAGATTCATATAAATCCCAAGCATCTTTATATTTTACACCAATAGCTTCTGTAAGAATATCATTTCTTTCTAGAATAGTACACATACCTGCAGCACATCTTGGCTCATCTAATCTGTTAGGAATATTATTAAATACTGTTGTATTAATATCTTCATCAAAATTATCTGTATTATATGCATCTATTGCAGCTCTAGTTTGATCACCAAACTTACCGTCAATACTAGAACCTCTCCCATTTAATAATGTAGGGCTCATGTATCCTTCTTTTATTAATCTTTCTTGTATAGATTTTACTTCATCATATGTATCTTTAGAATACTTTTTATAATATCTTGATATAGCAGTAGGATCAAGGTTACTATCATCTACCATTGCTCTATGAGCTGCATATGTTCTATTGCCATAAATACCATCTGCACCTGTTCTGCCTATATCATATCCTTTAGCTACTAATATGTTTTGTAAATCTTGTATTTCATATTCATCTGCTTCAGTCATATCTTTCCATCCTTCTGCATAGTAATTAGATTTTTTAATAAAATCTGCTATCAATACTGGATCTTGATATTCTACTGATAACTCTTGCATTAAGGCTTGATCTTCTTGTGATGCTAATAAAATGTTTTCTATTTGTTCCTCAGTTAAATTTGGATTTTCACTAATTGCATCTAAAACATATTTAGGTATCCCTCTGCTAGTTGAATCTACATAAGTGTTATCTTGTTGTACTACAAAGTTTGAAGGATCATAATCTTCATAGTTACCAAAAGGATTTTGAAATATAGCTGTTGCGTCTCTTGGATCATCTTCTAAAATAGGTAAAGTCTGTAAAGGCAATCTTGGTACTCTAGGTAATGCTACTCTAGTATTATCTTGTTGAACTTCATTCACTTCTCTATTACCATATTGACCTTTTAGTAATGAGCCACCAGAACTATATGCAGGTCTTTTTATATTTCCATCTTTGTCTTTGAAGTATACATTTTCTGAAAGACCTTCTTCTTCAACTCCTTGCTTTGTTTTTACATATCCATCTGGTAAGAGATTATTATATGATAAATATCTTATTACCTCATCTTTTTTAGAATCATCTATATCTAATGACCCTACAATTGATCCAACATAATTATTAAATGAATCTTCACCCATTTCTTGTAGTTGTGTTAAAAATGGTCTTTCATCTCCACCTAACATAGTTCTTAACTCATGTCCTATACCTAATACATTTGCACCTATAAAACCAGCTGCTTTGTCTGCACCAATGAAATCTAACAGTCCACCAGCATAAGGTATATCTCTAACTTTTTGTTGTATTGCTTCTGCTGCATATCTACCTCCAGTAGCATGCCTCATATTGTCAATGTTTTCCAAACCTTCAGGATTATCAGAAAAAGCTTTAGCTCTATTATTTACATCACCTAAAGATGCATTAATTATTTTTTCTAAATCATACAAAAAGCTAGTTTTAGGTTCTTCACCACCATCTTGATAAAACTTTCTGCTTGTCTCTAAATATTGTACTGGTGTTTTATTTTCTAAAGGCTTACCATCTTTACCTTTTGTTCTTTGATCTCCAAACAAATGTGGATAGACTTCCTCTAAACCTTTACCATCTCTAATTACTTCTCCAAAATATTTTCTAGCTCCTTGTCTACCTAAAAAATTAGATAGATTAATAATATCTTCATAGGAGTAATCCCAGTCATCTCCCAGTTGATCTTTATATTCTATAGTAAGATCATATGCATCTTTTACTAATGGTGTTACAATTGTTTCACCATTCTCATCTACAAAACCTTCATACAATCTTTTTAGAAATATATCATCTTGAGCTTTTAAATCTTTTATAAACTCATCTCTAGTTCCGTCATATAAACCTAACTTATCTAATTCAGAAAATCTTTGACCATATAACCCAGAAGCAGTTGATTGTTTATTTTTCATTAATTTACCACCTAAGCTTTCTGCTTGAGCTACAGATTTTTTTACACCATCTAAATTTATTTCAATATCTCTCCAACTACCACCATCTTGAAAGCTACCTCCAAGTCTTTTATAAAATTCAGTTAGATTTTGCATAATACTTTCTGAATTACCTATCATAGTATTATATCCACTTCCCACTTCATTAGCTCTCATTCTTTTAACTAATGAAGGAGGTAAAACATATTCAGTGCTAACTGGCATATTACCCATACCACCACTCATATTTGCTGCACGCTCAGTTGCTACTCCTGTAGTTACATTAAATTGTTTAGCATCTGCTGGATCAAGATATACAGAAAATAATCTTTTAGGATCTTTAGGATTTAGCATGCCTGGCTTTAAACTATTTTTTGCATTATTTAAATAAAATGGAGTAATCTCATTACTAAACCAGTTACCATCTTCATAATTTACAAACGTTTTATTATTTATATTAGCGTCCTCAATTCTATTTAATCTTATTGCTTCTGATTTTTTCATTAATTTCTTAGAACCATCTGTAGTAAATACTTCAACCATGTCATCAGTTTTCTTTACTAATGGTTCTATTATTTCTTTTGCTTTATTAACTATTGGTTTTACTAGTTGCTTAACTGGTTCTTTTATATTTTTACCCTTAGACAACCATGCAGGTACAATAGGTATAGCACCTAATGCATCAAAACCTGCATCTATATATTCTCCTTTTTCTAGATTTCTATCAGCATTTTCTGCATATTGAGCCCAAGCAAAAGGATTAATCATATCTATTACTGAATCAAAAGCATTTCTATTAGGATTATTTACATTTACTCCATCAGGAATATCTTGACCACGTACACTATAACCAAATGATGTCATAGGACTAGCTAATACATCAGCAGCTTTTTCAAAGAAACTAGGTTCTTCATATTGCCTTATTTCAGTTGCCTTTCCTCCCAGTTGTTTGTATATATTAGGGTTAGTTAAATCAAACATACCATCATTACCTATTGCTGATTTTATATTATTAGGATTAGTACTCATATACTCTACAGGTCTAACTACATCTGATCCTGATCTACCCATTATTATTCTACCATCAATATCTTTAGCAAGCTGTTTACCTACTTCTATAGTTTGTTTTCCTGTATATGGATTAACTATATTTACATAACTTGGCATAGATATATTACCATAAAAATTATCATATCTTTTAGCAATATCTTCCGGATGAAAGTAAAAACCTTCACCATAAAATCCATTATCTGTTCTGCTACCTATCTTTTTTGGATCAAAGACATCAAACACTTCATCAGTCCTATGCATAAGAATATCTTGAACTTTGCTATCACCAAAAGCTTTTTGAAAGTTTCCACTTTTCATTTGTACAAACTGTTCAGGTGTTCCAGCAAATGCACTTCCATCTGCATTCTTCATCCAAGTCTTATTTGCTTTTGTTGTCTCTTCTATAAGATTATATTCTTGTAATAATTTTTGGTTTTCAGGAATAGCTTTATTCCACTTACCCCAATCTATTTGAGATTTAAAATCATTTGTACTTTCAAATAGATCTTGTAAATACTTAACTCCTTTTTTTGCATATGGTCTTAACCAACCTAATCCCTTTTGTGCTTTTGGTAAACTACCACCTAATTCTTTATATCTTTTTAATTCACTTATAATACTTTTATCTAGAGGGATTATTTGATATGCATCTCTTATATCTGACTTACCATAATCATTAGTTATAATAGCATCATGCCCATCATCTATCATTTTTTGTACATCTTCTATTGAATATGTTCTTGCTTTATTTTCTATAAAAGGATTATTAGGTCTAATTTTTGCTCCCCATTTTTGAGCACCATAATCTCTAAATGCTGAATTACTTGGTGTAAAAAAACTTAAATTTTCAGGAGCTTTCCAACTTGAATACACTCTAGGATTTGCAAAATCAAGAGGTTTCATTATACTTTCTGGATTACTTGTGTTTCTGTAAAAAACATAATCTTCAGCAGCTGGTCTATTTAATCTTTTAGGAGTATCAGAAAAAAATGACATTGCATTTGGAGTTTCTTCAACTACGTCATCAGTAACACGTACACCATCATCAAAATAATTTTTTATAAGTTGTATTCCTTTCTTTACATAAGGCTTAGCTAATTTACCAAGTTTTCCTAATTGAGCTTGTGGTATTTCTACAACCATATCACCTGGAAATTGGTATTCATTCTCAGGCAACATCATTTGTTCATTGCCAAGATTATCTATACCATAAACAGGAAAGTCAACATCTTTCATTGTTATACTTCCTGACTCAATAATATTAACTGGATTGTTTATATCAGAGCTGGTACGTTTATAACCTTCTACAGATATATACTGTGTTATATCTTGTAAGAACTCATTTGGTCCTCCAGGTAATCCTATGCTTTTTTTCTTTCCCATTTTATCTCATTGATAATTGTAACTTAGTATTATATAATCTTAACAACATCTTTCTATTGCCTGATACATTTTTTCTAAGAATAACTTGATTAGAATAATGTCTAAACTTCTTACGTTGTGTTTGAGGTTTGTTGTAATTAAGGTTAGTTGCATTTAATGTTCTTACATACCCGTTACAAGATGTATTAAATATTGGTTGTTCTGCATTTGTAAATTCTCCTCTATCATTAGTAATATCCCAGAATTGATTAAATCTAAATTTATGTTCTTCTTTAGATACAATAATCTCCATGTTGTTTGGTGTTATAATTGGAAAATCTAAATTTGTCCAAGGGCTATTAAATGGTTGAGGATTTAAAACTAACAATCCTGAAACTTGATCATTGTTGTATACAATAGATGCATCAAAATTATAATCTAAATCTTCCCATTTGTCTCCACCACACATGTTGTATTGTGGATCTCCTTTATATACATATGTTTCTAATTGATATTCAAAACTTCTAACTGTATTTACAGCTTGTCCAGTATTAGATATTAAATCTATTTCCCATGGATAGTCTTCTGTATAAAAGTTAACATAACTATCACATCTTACATTATGTCTCCAGAAACCACCAACATCATAATTAGCTTGAACACCGTCATAAAAGAAATAATTACATTGTCTATCAGAAACAAAGTTAGGATCTCCACTTGGACCAGCTTGATATATTAGTGGAGCTGTGTCAGGACATGTTCCTAATTCAGTAACTACGGTTCCTGGTATTGTAGCTGTTGGACACTCACATGTTATCTTTCTACATATAGGAGGAGTTACATCATCACATACACCAGTTGACTCAGTATATCTACTTGTTGTTGGATTTTGGAATACTTTAGTGTATCCTGCTGGACAATCACATACCCATGCAGTTCCACATACAGCACCCGCTATTACATTAGCTACGGCATCCCAAGTAGCTGCGTTATCACTTGCATTAATACCAAACTGATATGGATCATTATTATTTACTACTACATTTCCAGTTGATGCATCTATTACTGATGTAGTAGGAGGACCAGGAGTACAACTTACGTTGTTTAATACTGCTTGATTTCCAGGAGCATTAGTATTAGCTCCACAATATAAGGCATATACAAATTGATCTGCAGGACCAGAAGTATTACCATTAACACCAGATCCCTGGAAAGGACAACCTATATTTCCTGGATTAGAATCTGTATCAGTTACTAAAATCATTATCTGTCTAAAGTTAGG
>MDTG01350102.1_pt1 | contig 40698 bp, 36 predicted proteins | sample 811421 | NCBI WGS metagenome assembly MDTG01 (sample SAMN05326645, study PRJNA326480) | marine metagenome | isolation source: seawater | place: Pacific Ocean: South East | collected 2011 | reverse complement strand
TTGCCTCAAGTTCAGAACAATGGTTTTAAATCCTGATGCTGATTCCATTTGGGCCGATGATAACGATAATAGATTGACTAAAATTGGACGTTTTTTAAGGTTAACAGCGCTAGATGAAATGCCACAATTTATTAATGTTTTATTCGGTGACATGTCAGTTGTTGGGCCAAGACCCCATCCATTAAATTTAAATAAAGAATACGAAAAAAAGTTAATAGGATTCAACAAAAGACATAGATTCAAGCCTGGAATTACTGGACTCGCTCAAGCGAAAGGATATTCAGGGTTCATTTCTGAGTTCAGAGACATGAGTGAAAGAATTAAAATGGATATTTTTTATTTCAAAAATTGGAGTATTCTTTTAGACTTAAAAATCATCATAATGACTTTTTTTAGAATGCTAGCTAACCTCAAAATAAGAAATTGAAATAATCAATTTGCAATTCCAAAAAGATTATTTTAAATACCAATTTATTGTTTGATCAATTCCTTCATCAAAACTATGCTTAGGTTCCCAACCTAATTCATTTTTGATTTTTGAAAAGTCTATAGCATATCTTCTGTCGTGGCCCAGTCTGTCAGTGACATACTCAATTAACTTTAATGACTCACCTGACTTTCTTCCTAATTTTTTATCAATTTTAGAAATTAAAATCTCAGCAATTTTATTATTAGATATTTCATTATTTCCTCCAATATTATAAGTTTCTCCAATTTTAGATTTATGAAATATTAGATCAATTGCTTTTACATGATCTTCAACAAATAACCAGTCTCTAATGTTTTCACCATCACCGTAAATTGGAATTTTGATTCTGTTTATGATATTATTAATAAAAAGAGGAATTAATTTTTCAGGGTATTGATTTGGGCCATAATTATTTGAACAATTTGAAATAATTACAGGCAATTTGTAAGTATCATGAAAAGATCTTACAAAATGGTCAGAAGATGCTTTGGAAGCAGAATATGGAGAGTGGGGATCATATGGTGTTTTCTCTGAAAACAAACCTTTTGATCCTAGTGCTCCATAAACTTCGTCTGTTGAAACATGATAAAAAAGTTTGTTTTTGAAGTCATTTTGCCAAGAAATTTTAGAGGCTTGTAAAAGAGAAAGTGTACCCAAAACATTGGTTTTTGCAAATAAAAATGGGTCTGTAATAGATCTATCTACATGCGATTCAGCAGCTAGATGAATAACACTATCAATTTTTTCAGACTTGAAAATGTTTTTAATTTCCAAGAAATCACATATATCTTGTTTTATAAATTTATAGTTCTTGTAGTTTTTAATTTCATTAACATTATCAAGATTTCCTGCATAACTTAGATTGTCAACGTTAATCACATTATAATTTGGATAATTTTTTACAAAGAATTTAACTAAGTGCGATCCTATAAATCCTGCTCCACCAGTTATTAAAATATTTTTCATTTGTCTAAATTAAATAAATAAGTTTTTAATGATTTCTCCCAGTGGTCAATTTTTAAATCAAATACATCAATGATTTTATCTTTATTTGTAATTGTATATTTAGGTCGATTAACGTCAGGTTTAAAAAATTGTGAACTAACTTCTTGTATTTCATGTTGTTTATTTAAAAGTTCAGCAATTTTTTTAGCAAAATTACTCCAGTTTGTTGATCCTAAATTTGAATAATTATATATTTTTCCATACTTATCGAGTCTAATATTTGAATTTATTATTTTGATAGTATCCATAGCCAGATCTCTAGCATTAGTTGGACAACCAAATTGATCGTTCACTACTTGAATTTTTTCTTTATGTTTGATTTTTTTCAATATGGTATTAACAAAATTATTTCCAAAATAAGAGTATAACCAAGATGTCCTAATTACAATTGACTCACTTTTTGAGTTTTGGATGTGAATTTCCCCATTTCTTTTGGATAAACCATAATAATTGACAGGTTGGACTGAATCATATTCAGAGAGAGGATTTTCATCACTACCATTGTAAACATAGTCAGTTGAAATATGAATCAATTTGAATTTGTACTCTTCAGCTAGTTCTACTAAATTTTTTACTCCTTTTTGATTTATTGAATTTGCTTCGTTTTTTTCAATTTCTGCTTTTTTTACATTAGTATATGCTGCAGTGTTTATTAAACAGTCAATCTGATTTTTTTTTATAAAAAACTCAACACTATGTTTATCTCTGATATCAAGTTCAATGTCCGTGAAAAAAAATTTTAAGTCAATAAACTTTGATTTTAAATTTTGAAACTCAAATCCCAGTTGTCCCCTAGAGCCTGTAATTAGAATTTTTTTCATATTTAATCTAAATAATTGGAGTCGAAAGATGGGTATTTCTTATCTTTTTTGCTCGTGATTATCAGACTGCTATCTATTTTCCAATCAATTTTCAAATATGGGTCATCATATTTCAAACCCCTTTCAGACTTAGGATTATAATAGTTGTCTACTTTATAACTAATGACAGCTTTTTTAGATAAAACAACAAAACCATGAGCAAATCCTTTAGGAATGAAAAGTTGCTTGTTTTCATTTTCATCAAGTTCCATTGAAAAAGTCTTTCCATAGAACTTTGAATTTTTTCTGATGTCAACAACAACATCTAGTATTTTGCCTTGAACTACAGCAACTATCTTGGACTGTGAATATGGCTCTTTTTGAAAATGTAATCCCCTTAAAACACCAAATTTAGACTCTGAAATATTTTCTTGGCATATATTTATTTTTTTACCCAAATATTTTTCAAGAAGGTCTTTTCTAAAAGATTCGAAAAAAATGCCTCTATTATCTTTTATTTTTTTCATTTCACAAATTATTAGTCCAGGTATTTTGGTTCTATGAAATTTCATAATCTGTAGGTCAGCATTATCCCCCCTCTGTAAATTAACTCTTCTCCACTATTATTAAAGTTTTTTATTATTTCTGGATTTTCGTAAACTCTGTTTCCAAACTTGTTGTAATATTTATAAAAGGATTGTGAACTTCCTCCTCCAATAAAAAATTCTAAATGAAATTTATTGCTTTTAAGAGGGATTTTCTTTCCAATTGTAATACCATAATAAGTATTTCTTCCAGATTGATAGCTTCCCTGTTCTTTCAGATCAGTATCGATAATTTTTGTAATGAATTTCGGAATTCGTAAAGAAAACATTCCATAACCCCAATGTGGGCCTATAAAAAAAGATCTTTGTTTTTTTCCCATTTTGAGTTTTGGATAATATCTAATTTCATTGAAAATTTGAGTCGTATGAAAAGGTGATCCCTCGACTGAGTCATAGAAAACAGCACTAGTATCTAACTGATAACTAAAATTGTTATTAAACTTCACTTCGATTCCAATGTTTGGAACCAAAACTAATGCGGCAGGAATATTAAACTTGACTTCAACTTTATTGAAAAAAAGACTATCATTTTGTGCAGTGAGCATGCTAGAAGTTATTACAATCACGTAAAAAAGCATATATCTAAACATAATCGCAAGATATTGATAATGAACTTATCAAAAAAATCAATTGTATTTTTAATCATTAAATCAAAAAAAGACAGATTTGACAGTTTTTAGTATCTTCGTTTTCCAACAATTTTAAAATGTTAAATATTTTGCGAGTTACTGTATTGTTATTAATGTGTTGTATTTTTTCATTAAAGTCCTATTCACAGAACTTTTCTGATGTTTCAAACATCAACTTTTCAGAATTAAATGATTCTCAGATCGATTTACTTTTAAGAAGAGCATCATCACAGGGTTATACTCAATTTGATTTGTTAAGAATGGCCAAAGAACAGGGAATGTCCTCATCAGAAATCGATCTCTTAGATAAAAAATTTAAAACAACCGAAACTATAAATAGAGTTTCTCAGAATGCAAGTGCCCCGCTTGAAGATACTAGACAAAGAAAAATGTGGAAAGAACAAATGGAAGTTTATAGAGGTCAAGATAAAAGCGATATTTTTGGATACAATGTATTCATGGGAAATACATTTTTATCATTCCAATCAAACTTAAATATACCAACACCACTAGACTATATTATCGGACCAGGTGATAAATTATTTATTGATATTTATGGTCAATCGGAAAATTATTATCAGTCTGAGGTGAGCCCTGATGGTGATATAATATTGGAAAATATTGGCCCAGTTAATCTAAACGGATTATCATTAGAAAGTGCAAAAAAAAGACTTTTGTCAAGATTAAAAAATATTTATTCCGGAATTAGTAATGAAACAACATTTGTTAATATTTCAGTTGGTATTCCTCGTGCAATTAGAGTAAATATTGTTGGTGAGGTTAATATTCCTGGAACTTATAATTTTAGCGCTTTCAACACAGTATATAATGCCATTTATGTTGCTGGTGGTGTAACAAAAAATGCCACACTTCGTGATATTAAACTGTTTAGAAATAACAAATTAGTCAACTCCGTTGATGTCTATAAATTTCTAATCAAAGGGGATGGCTCTTCAAACATCAGATTAGAAAATAATGACTTAATAGTTGTAGGGCCATACACTAATAGGGTTACAATTGAAGGAGCTATCAAAACACCTGGAAAATTTGAAATGAAGGGTAATGAAACCCTAAAAGATTTGATCTCTTATGCGGGAGGTTTTTCCGAAAATGCTTTCCAAAAATCTATTAAATTGACAAGAATAATTAATGATAAATATAAAATTGTTGATGTCAATCTTGACCAATTTGAATTTTTTAAACCTTTGATAGGAGATAAATATATTGTTGACAAAGTTGTTGAAAGATATGATGATAGGGTCCTTATTAAAGGCTCAGTTTACAGACCTGGGACTTATTCTATTCCAAAAGATGGTATGACTATTAAGGAATTAATTATAAAGGCAGAAGGAACGAAAAGTGATGTATTCATGGAAAAAGCTTATGTAACAAGAACAAATTCTGATTATTCCACGACAAACATAACAGTAAATTTAAATGAAGAATTAATAAATCCTAAGTTCAAGCTTCAAGAAGAGGATGTTTTAAATATTTTATCGATCAATGATTTAAGTGAAGAGAGTTATGTAGAAATATCAGGAGAAGTTAATAATCCAGGTATTTTTCCATACTCAAAAAACTTATCAATTTCCGACATGATTATATTAGCAGGTGGTTTTAATGACAATGCTACAGGTAAAAGGGTTGAAGTTAACAGAAGAATCACAAATCAAGATTCAAATGATAATAAAATCACGGAAATTTTGATGTTTGATTTAAATACTGATTTAGGTAAATCAAGTAATAAATCTTACAAAATAAATCCATTCGATCAAATTATTGTAAGAAAAAACCCTAATTTTTATACTCAACAATATGCAAGAGTAGAGGGGGAAATTATGTATCCAGGGAGATATGCAATATCCTCGAAAAGTGAAAGAATTTCTGATTTATTAAAAAGAGCAGGTGGATTAAAGAGTTTCGCATATAAAAAAGGTGCAACGCTAATCAGGTTAACAGAATTTGCTGAAATAAGAAATACTCTAGATAAAAAGATCAAAAGTTTAAATGACTTAAAAACTAAAGTTTCCAGCAAAAAAGAGTCTTTAACTGAATCAGAGATATTATTGCTAAAAAGGATAGATGAAGATCTTGTAAACCTAAACTTTCAAAAAAATGATAATAAAGATTTGGGAAGTTTTGTAAAGACAGAACGAATTAATGAAATAATTAAAAGAAATTCTGTAGCTGGAGAGATCTCCGTCTCTGAGTCCGAGGCTATTGGTATTGATTTAGAATCTATAATTGATTCACCCGGTTCAAAATCTGATCTTCTTGTCAAAGAGGGGGATGTAATAATAGTTCCAAAAAAAATAGAAACAGTAAGATTACGTGGTGAGTTGTTATATCCAACCACTGTGAGACATTACTTGGGTAAAAACTTAAAATATTACATTAATTCATCTGGTGGCTTTGATAGTCGTGCTAAAAGATCAGGTACATATGTAGTTTATGCTAATGGTGATGTTGCCAGAACAAAAAAATTTTTATTTTTCAACATTTTTCCCAAAGTAGAACCTGGATCAGAAGTGATAGTTCCAAAGAAGTCAATTAAGAATCCTATAGCTGCTAGTCAGCTTTTAAGTTTTACAACTGGAATAACTACTTTAATCTTGGCAATTAATCAAATAAACTAGAAGTGAGTAATTCAAAAGAGGATCTTTATGAGGAAAAAATTTCTTTGAACTTTCTATTTCAAAGAATTGTCAAATGGATATCATTTTTGAATTCTAAAAAAATCTCGATTAGTTTAGGCATAGTTTCCATATTGTTTTTTACAATTTCATATAATTACTTGATTAATCCAATTTATTATGCAAGAACCACTTTTGTTTTAGACAATGAAAAATCTGCTGGTTCTATTACAGATTTGACATCTCTAGCATCATTGGCAGGAATAAATGCCTCTAGTTTTATTGACGCCTCCAGTTTATTCCAAATTGATAATATTCAGGAACTTTATAAGTCAAATTCGATGATCAAAGAAACTCTTTTGTCATCCTACTCTGAAAAAAATCATGATTTTATGATATTAGAAAGATTTATAAAGTCTGAAAAATTAGAAAATAAATGGAAAGCTTTAGGTGTCGAAATTAATGATTTTAATTCTGAAAATTTTTCTAGGGTTCAGGACAGTCTTGTCAAAGACATAATTAGACTTATAAAAAAAAAATACTTGGTAGTTAATAAACCCAGCAGAAAAACTACTATTCTAGAAATAGGATTTGATCATAAAGATGAAGTTTTAGCTAAAAATTTTAATGAAAGTTTAGTTGAAATAGTAAATAATTTTTATTACAAGACTAAAACCCAAAAGACAGGTACAAACTTGAAAACTTTACAAAGACAAGCCGATAGTGTCAAAATGGTTTTAGATGTTTCAATGATGATGTTAGCACAAATTGATGAAAGTATTCCTAATCCCAATCCTATTACTAAAGTTAGCTTGGTGCCATACCAAAAGGCAATGATTGAAGTTCAGGCAAATGGGGCAATTTATCAGGAACTTTTAAAACAACTTGAGTTGGCAAAAGTTAATCACAGAAATAATATGCCACTTATACAAATTATTGACAAACCAAATTACCCGCTAGAAAATTCAAAATGGAAATTACCCAAAACACTTTTTTATGGCCTGATTTTAGGTTTTTCTTTTTCAATTCTATTTATTTCCTTTAGAAGAGCTTTGCATTTTGTATAAAATTTAATCCTTATATTCATTTGTGCTCATTATAAATTAAAATGAATAAAAAGTTTATAGATATTTTTATTAAGAACTTTGTAAATCTATCTTTAAATCAAGGATTAAATATTTTAATTTCTGTAATTATAACACCAATTTTATTTCAAAATCTTGGTTCAAGTCAATTTGGTTTGGTAAATCTTTCATTTTCAATTTTTATCTTAATCTCAATTGTTGTGAGTTATGGTTATCATTTAAATGCTCCAAAAAATATTTCTTTGTTGAATAATATTAAACTTGAAAGAAATCTAATTAGTGAAATAATATCATTAAGATTTTTTATTGCTTTCGTAGCTTCAATATTAATTATTTTAATTACACTAACAACTAATTTGTTCAATGATTATGAACTGATTATACTGTGTTCGATACCAATATTGTTTAGCGAATCATTACATCCTATTTTTTATTTGCAGGGAAAAAATAATTTATATGTTTTACCAATATTAAATGCGATTGCTAAACTTATTTATTTAGGTCTAATTATCGTAAGCATAAATAGTCCTAATGATGGTTTCAAAGTTAATCTATTGTATGGAATATCTATTTCATTAGTTTATACCATTCATTGGGTTAAATTTTTTTTAAAAAATAGAATAACATTTTATTATTCTAATTTCAAAAAAATTAAAAAGATGATCAAGGATAATTTTGAATTTTTCTTTTCTTCATTTGCAGGACATATTTCAATTCATAGTAGCCTTATTATTCTCAAACCATTTTCAGAAAGTGATGAACTTGGTAAGTTCGCATTAGCAAATAAAATAGCTCTTCTTTTGAGAATGATTCCTGTTTTTATGGTTCAGTCTGTTTTACAAAGCGCTTCAAGTATTAATAAGAATAATAATTCCGCTTTAAATGGGTTTATAAATTATTATTATTACAGAGGTTTGTTTGTTACTCTTTCAGTCGGGATATTAGTTGCATTACTTTCAAAATGGGTTATATTAATATTTTCTGGAGAGGATATAGCATATTCAAACTATATACTTTCAATGCTCTCTTTTATACCTTTTTTAGCAATGTTAAATTTTAGAAACATTTTGTTAATACTAGTAAATGAGAGGAAAGTAATTTTAAATAAAGCGACTTGGATATCAACATTTTTCATGCTTTCCACCGCAATGATATTAAGTTATTATTACAAAGGCTTCGGATTAGCAATTGCGATACTAATTTCAGAACTCTTTAGTTTTTTTATCCATTATTTTTTATTGTTGTTTTCAGATGAATAAAGACAAGAAAATAGCAATTGTAATTGTAAATTGGAATCAATATGAGTTGACCAAACAATGCTTATTAAGCTTGAGAAAATGTACCTATAATAATTATAAGGTAATATTAATCGACAATAATTCTTCAGACAATTCTGGAAAAAAGTTAAAATCTTTTTTTAAGGAAATTAAATTCTTTCAAAATAATCAAAACGAGGGTTTTACTGGTGCTAATAATAGAGGAATAAAATATGCTTTGAGTAAAAAATTTGATTACGTAATGTTACTCAATAATGATACAGAGGTTTCACCTGATTTTTTAGATCCCTTGTTGAAGACATTCAATGAAGATAAACAAATTGGAGCTGTTCAACCATTAATTTTGTATTGGAAAAAAGAACTAGTGTGGAATTATGGAGGTGAATTTCAAAAAATAACTGGTAGGGTGATTACACTTAACAGAGGGAAATCTAAATTTAATATTAAAAAATCAAAGTACACTGATTGGATAAGTGGATGTTGTTTTATGTTAAAAACTGAAGTAATTAAAAAAATAGGTCTTTTAGATGACTTTTATTTTGTCTATTACGAAGATGCAGATTGGTCAATTAGAATTAATAACGCTGGATTTAAATTAGCTTTGAATTTTGAAAGTGTTGTGTTTCATCATGAGGGTTCGTCATGGAAAAGTAAAAAAAGAAAATGGGAAGGTTCTATTTCTCCAATGACCCATTATTTGAATATTAGAAATCACATTTATTTTGTGAAAAAACATAATAATAAATTTAGTTCACTAGGGAAATGGGTATATCAATTTTGTAAAATATTTGGATATACAATTTACTTCTTATTTAGATTAAGGTTTGGAAAACTAAAAATTGCTTCTCAAGGTTTTATCGATGGAATTTTTAATAAAGAACTAGAAAAATGATTTTTTTCTCCATTATTATAATATTTTTTTATTTGTCTTGTGTAGTCGTAATCCTTGAAAAAATTTACAATGGACAGCCGCTTTATCTGCTTCTATATTTAGTTTTATTTTTACCCTTTTACACAATTACACAAGTTATTGTTTTTGATGCATTCGAAAATATTTTCCTTGTGAATTCTATAAAATACTCAAAAGACTTTGTTATAATTTCCAGTTTTATTCTCTATTTGATTGGGACAAAAGAATCTTTTTTAAAAAGGACTTTTAAACTTACGTTGTTGGATTGGCTTATAATTACCTTCTTATCTCTTGTCTTAATTTATCTAATTATTCCGTTAGGTGAGGCTACCTATTTTTCAAAGTTAATTTACACCAAAAATGTTTTTTTTATTGGAATTGTATATTACTTTGGTAGGATTTCAAAACTTAAAAGAGAGAATTGGAATAATATTTTAAAAATCTTAATTGGTTTGGCTGTATTATCTTTTTTGGTGGCATTTTCTGAAAATATAATAGGAATTCACTTACATTCTTTTTTAAATTTTTCTGACTATAATTTACTAGTTAAAGATATTGATAGTGCAGGGAATTATGGTTTAAATTGGACATTTGAAACCCAAAGTACAAGTCCAAGGTATGCATCCATATTTGCCGATCCTCTTGAGTTTTCAGCATCACTTATTCTTTTTTTATCCATTTCTCTCTGGTTTCTTTTACATTCAAAATATATACAGAATAAGTTTTATTTCATGATTTTGTTAGCTATAATTATTGGTTCTTTTTTACTAGCAATGTCTAGAGCATCCATTTTGGCAGGTCTTTTAGTTTTTATTTTAGCATTATATATTTCAAAAAATTACCAAGTAATTTTTTACAATACTGTTTTTTTTATATCGGTTTGTATTTACCTATATTTTTTCTCCGAAAATGATACTCGTTACATGATAGAAGACACACTTTTTTTTAGAAACTCTTCTAGTTTGGGTCATCTGGTGGAGTGGATAGAAGGTCTTCTAACCATTATTGAAAATCCATTTGGTATTGGTTTAGCTATGAGTGGAAATGCAAGTGGTGTAGACCAATCGCTCAAAATTGGAGGTGAGAACCAATTTTTAATTTATGGAGTTCAGATGGGTTTAATCTCTATTATGTTATATGTTGTTATTTTGTTTAAAGCCATTTTTAATTCCATTAAGGTATATATGAGATCTTCATGCATGAACGAAAAGTCTATCGGATTTATTACTGGACTAACAAAGTTTGGATTACTCATCCCATTATTAACTGCGAATGCTGAACTTTATCTTTTTGTAGCGCTTTTTTCTTGGTATCTTGTAGGCCATATTGAAAGTCTTCACAGTTCTTCAAATTTTGATAACAATTTAAAAATTGAAAAAAGTTAAAGTATTCATTGATTTGTATTATTACAAGGTTGCAGTTTCTGGAATTAGAAGCTATATGACTGAACTAAAAGGCTCCATTAATGATCATGGTTCAGATAAAATTCAATATGTCTTTTCTCACGATATAATTAAACTTTCAAATGACACAATTTTTTTAAATTCAAAAAACCGATTTATAAGATGGATTTTCCAACTAAACTATTTAATATATAAACAATTACTTTTACCTTTAAAACTCTTATGCATAAAACCAGATTATTTAATTTGTGTTGACTTTGTAGCCCCTTTTTTTTCCTTTAACACAAAAAAAATTACGGTTATACATGATTCACTTTTTTGGGATTATCCTGAAAATTATGGTTTTTTATGGTGCAAATATTTTATATCACTTGTTAACTTAGGAATAAACAAAGAAACACAAATCATTACAACAAGTCGTTACTCCAAAAATAGATTATCGAAAATCATTAAAAGCACAAATAAAATAAATTATGTATATCAAACTTTTAGAAATTTTAAAGGAAAAGATGTATCTCTAAGTGTCCCAGAAAAATATATTTTACATATTGGATCTTTTGAGGAAAGAAAAGATTTGATGACTTTGTTAAAAGCATTTAGGTTATTGAAAAATAAAAATTTAAAATTAGTTTTAGCCGGATCTAAAGTTTTAAACGGAAATAAAAAAGTTTTAAAAAAAGTTAACCAATATATTCATAAATACGAATTATATGATAAAGTAATTCTCCCGGGTTTCATTTCACAAGGTGAAGCTAATGTTTATTATAAAAATGCATTGATATATGTATTTCCCTCTTTGGATGAGGGATTCGGTATACCAATTCTAGAGGCTCTTTCTTTTTCAATTCCTACAATTTGTTCAGATACTGAAGTTTTTAAAGAAATTGGAAGCAATTCAGTTGAGTTTTTTAAAGCGGGAGATCCAAATTCCTTAGCAAAAAAAATGGCATTTTTAATAAGATCCAAAAAAACTAGAGCAAAACTAGTAACAAATGGATTAGAACACATTAAAAAATTTAGTCGCAAGAATTTTATCACTGGTTTCGAGCAATATATTTTAAATGAAAAAAAATAAAAAAATACTTTTATTACACAGTTCTAATGATTTATATGGAGCTAGTAAAGTTTTTTTACAAATCATTCAAATATTAAATCAACAGGGCTATGAAACTCATATCATACTACCATTCAAAGGACCTCTCGACGATTTAATAGATACAAATAGTTGTAAACTCCAACATTACAATTTAGGTGTATTAAGAAAAAAATATTTTAATATTGTTGGGTTAATAAACAGAGCATATAAGAATTTAAAATCGATTTGCTTTTTGTCAAACTACATAAAAAAAAATGATATTTGTACTGTATACACTAACACTTCTACTATTATTTCAGGTGGATTAGCCGCCAAAATTAATAACATTTCCAGTTTCGTTCATATTCATGAAATACCGACCAATAAATTATACTTTTTGATTTCAAAAAAGTTAATAAATATTATTTCAAACAAAATCATTGTTGTTTCAAATGCCGTCAAAATTTATTGGAATTTTCGTTGCGATTCTAAAGTTAATTTAATTTTCAACGGATTTGATGTTTCTTCAAATAAAAAAGAAACCAAAAAATTAAAGAAAGATTTTGTTTTTACAAATATTGCTAGATTAATTCCATATAAAGGACACTTATATTTATTGAGTATTGCAAAAAAATTAATAGAATACAATCCTAATTTTATTTTCAATATAATAGGAGATACTTTTAATGGCTATAAAAATTATGAATTATCACTAAAAAATTATTTAGTTAAAAATGGTTTAGAAAATAACATTTTTTTTCTTGGGTTTAAAAATGATGTTTTTACCTACCTAAGTAAATCCGATTTTTTTATTCACTCTGCTGTTGAACCAGACCCTTTTCCGACTGTTATAATAGAATCTATTATATCAAGTGTACCTGTAATTTCAACTAACCTAGGGGGTGCTGTTGAAATTTTAGATAAAGGAAAGGGAGGATTACTAATTCCTGTAAATGATGTTGAAAAATCTGTAAGTTTAATTTTAAACTTTTTAGAAAAAGAAAAAGAAATTTTACAAAAAAAATCTTACGCAGAACAATATCTCAAAAAAAATTTTTCTAAAAATCAATTTAGACATAATATTCTTAGTTTATTTAATGACTAAAAATTATTTTTGAATAATATGAATGTATTGATAACTGGTGTTGCAGGACTTTTGGGCAGTAGGTTAGCAGATTGGATAATTGAAAATAAACCTAATTTTAATGTTGTTGGAATTGATGATCTTTCAGGCGGATACATTGAAAACGTTAATCCTGCTGTGAATTTCATTAAAATGGACATAGTTAAAAATTCAATTTCTGAAATTTTTAAAAAATATAAATTTAAATATGTTTTTCATTTTGCAGCATATGCTGCGGAAGGTTTATCTCCATTTATAAGAGTTTACAATTATGACAATAATTTAAAATCAACTGTTAAAATTGTAAATGATTGCGTAAATTTCAATGTAAGTAGGTTGGTCTTTTCCTCAACTATGGCGGTTTATGGGCATGGTGAAAATAAACTATTTGATGAAAATCAAATTCCTTGTCCAATTGATCCTTATGGTGTTGCTAAATATGCTTGTGAAATGGATATTAAAATTGCAGGTGAACAACATGATTTAGACTGGTGTATTGTAAGACCTCACAACGTATATGGAATAAAACAAAATATATGGGACAAGTATAGAAATGTTTTAGGAATTTGGATGTACCAGTTTCTGAAAGGTAATCCTATGACTATTTTTGGAGACGGTTTACAAACTAGAGCATTTAGTTACATAGATGATTCTTTGGAACCATTGTGGAATGCAGCAATTAATCCAAAAGCATCTAAAGAAATTATTAATTTGGGAGGAATACATGCGTGTTCAATAATTGACGCAAATAGTATTTTAAAAGAAGTGGTGGGTGATAGTTCTGAAACACTTTTTTTAGAAAAAAGACACGAAGTTGAGCATGCAATTCCTACTTATCAAAAATCTGTTGATATATTGGACTTCGAACACAAAATTGATTTGAAATATGGATTAACCAAAATGTGGGCCTGGGCCAAAAATCAACCTGACAGAAATCAATTTATTTGGCCGTCATTTGAAATTGACAAAAAAGTATATTCCTATTGGAAAAATAGAGAAGCCAAATGAATGTTGCTATTATAGGTTCGAGAGGTTACCCTTATGTTTACAGCGGATATGAGACCTTTATAAAAGAACTTTCTGAGCGATTAGTAAAAAAAAATATTAAAATAACTATATATTGTCATAAAGGTTTATTTATTGAAAGGCCTGCAAAAATAAACAATATACGTCTAGTCTATATTCCTACAATTGAAACAAAATCACTTAGTCAACCCATACATTCATTACTGTCATTTATTCATTGTAGCTTTAAAAAACCTGATCTCATATTAGTTGTCAATGTTGCAAATGGCCCATTTGGTATTATTTCAAAAATTCTTGGGATTCCAACAATAATTAATGTTGATGGCTTAGAGTGGCTTAGGCCAAAATGGAAAGGACTTGGAGGGTTGTACTTTAAATATGCAGCTAAGTTAGCAACTATTTTTTATGATCAGATTGTAAATGATTCTGAAGAAATGAGAAGGGTTTACAAACACACTTTCAATTGTGAATCTGTTGTTATTGCATATGGTGAGAAACCTAGTAAACCGGTCAGTATTAAATTACTCGCCTCTTGGAAAATTAAACCAAGAGAATACTACTTAATTGTTGGTAGACTAATACCTGATAATAATGCTAACATATTAATTTCCGGGTTTTTAAAATCTGAGACTAACAAAAAACTTGTTGTAGTTGGAGATGTTAACTACAAGGATAATTATTCTGAAGATTTAAAAAATATTAAAGATAAGAGATTGATTTTTACAGGTTATGTAAGAAACCCGAGTGTTTTATCAGAGTTATATCACAACTGCTATGTGTATCTGCACGGCCATGAGTTTGGCGGTACAAATCCAACAATGCTGAAGGCATTAGCAAGTGGTTGTAGTATTTTAGCTCTTGACACTCCATTTAATAGAGAAATGTTAATGGATGGGAAATTTGGTCTTTTTTTTAACAAAGGAAGTACAATGATAACTGAAATGATAAATTATTGTGAAAAAAATAAGTCGTTAATGACTAAACTAAGATCAAATTCTGCAAAAGGTATAAAAAATAAATACGATTGGAATTATATAACTGATCGTTATATAAAGATTTTTGATAATTTAATAAAAAACCGATAAACAAAGTATTTACCTGTTTTAAACATTATTTGTTTAGTTTAAAGAAATTGGTATAATTAATTTTAAACTTAAGTGAAAATTATTGATGTCTATCCCTGGCCTATACCAATCGTAACCCTCTCCCTTGTAGGAGTCATCTAATCCCCACTGGTAATTCAAGCTTCTTGAATAAACTAAGTTAAATTTTGTCCAAATTTTTTTATGAATTTTTTTATATGTTATATGTAAATTATAATCTTTCCAATAACGTCTGAAATCTTTGGCTTCTTTAAAAGCTTCATATAAAAAATCATTATCATTTTCAACAATTTCAATAAATAAACCAAAATTATTATTGGATTTTTGTTTCGATATTCCAAAATAATAGGAATTGCTACCAGGACCAATTCCAGAGCCTAACACTTCACCTCTATTTGTAAAGCCATGATAAACTTTATAATGAGTATACCAAGAGCCAGCATTTCTAAGTGATCTTGAAGCTGATTGCTCCATTTGGGTCCATTCACCAAAAATTTTTAAAAAATTATTCTCATCAATGAAATTAAAAACCTTTTGAAAACCTATTGAAAAAGCTCGTGAGTGGTCACTATCTAAAAGTAAATCTCTGAAATTGGCTTTAGAGTCATTATAATAAAATTCTGAATAAATTTCTGCTTTTGATTCCTGTAGAACCCATCTGAAAAATAAACCTGCAGCTTGATCTCTTTCTCCCTCAAGTGAGTCACTTGATACTCCGTATTTATCATTAATTCTCAACAAATTGTCAAAAACAGGAAAATAATCTTTGTTTTTTTCAATAAAGGATTTATAAGCTTGAATCCAACGTATAAAACCAAGAGAAAGTCCAGGCACTATTTTTGGTGAAAACACTAAATTAAAACCCTGAAAAAATCTCCATTCATCTGGTTTAGAATTATAAGTCAAAAAGTTAGCATATTTAAAGTCTGTGTAGGATTGCTTATAATTTGAACCAGTTAATTTTCCAGTAATTAGCTGGAATTCAAATGTCCCAAATGAAGTATTAAGCGGTGAATTAGAATTAAATGTTATATGTTCAAACGATTTTGCATGGTTACTAAGCATAATACTGTTTCTTATCGATGGGCCCCACCAAATATTTTCGTTAGAGTAGCCGATGGAAACTTTATTTAATTTGAACTTTATACTAGATTGGCCTAGATATGTTTTTTTAAAACTAGTTTGACCAAACCTTTCAGGGATGTCAATGTTGTTCCAGTGAGCAATTCTTCGAGATAATATAATAGGATAATGACCAGCCCAAAATCCTTCGAAACTCTTATTTTCAGCATAGACTTGTTCAGGCTTAAGCTGAATTTCAAGCGGACCTAGCTTAAGAAACCAACCTAAGCTTATTAAGTGTTGATAACCTTTCGATGGAATCATACTGCCATTATTTCTATTGTAGGGATGACGGCTACTGAATTCAGAATTAAAATCTATAGGTAGAAAACGAAAAAATATTTTTTTTGATTTTTGGTCTTTGAAAAAACCTAACAATTCATTGGTCTGATAATCAATTGATAAAGGTTGAATTGAAAAGGAAATATTATTTCTTAAATTACCAATTAATTGTTGAGTTCTTAAAAAATCAATTGCATAAGTCTCATTTAAATTTAAACTTTGGCTAGTACTAAAAAAATGAAAATTAAAAAATATTAAAATGTAGAACGTTCTCATTTATATGAAATTGCTCTTACTTTTAAGTTATCCATTGACCAGCTTTCATCACAAATTTCAGTTGATATTCCGAAGTCATCTATTGCGTTAGGTTGGTATAATTCATCGAAAAACCTAATAATTAACGCGTCTCCTTTGTGTTTAAATGTTTTTTCAATTTTATATAATACACTTTCCCCTCCCCAAAATCCAGTGCAAGTTCTCGGTAGCCCTATTTGACTAGCTCCGCTAAAGGGGTTATTTTCAAATGGGAAGGATTGAGGGTAAGATTGTCTTTTACACCAATTTGAAAAACATGCACTCGATGAAAAAGTTGTTTCGAATTTTATAAAATCTGTATTTTGATATAATTCCATGTCAGGTCTAAGTTCCATTATCCACTTGTCCGGTTGATCATCCTTTTCAAAACCATTTTTGTTTCCGTCCCATGTGCCATGTATGTAAAGGTCAAATGAAATTACAACGTAGTCATGTTCCCCAATTTTACTTAAATTTAAATTGAAACCATCTTTGTTGTAGAAACCCAGAACTGACGAATTGTTAAAATCATTAATTTTTCCTCCATCAATTTCAGATAAATTATTATCTTCAAAATCATTGAAATAAATAATTTCATTTCTTACAAGGCTTGGGTACTCACATCCAAAAAAGAGCAATAAAATTGTGATTAAACCAATAAATTTCAAATCCATAAACAAATCACAAAAGTAGTTAAATTAAAAATATTTTTTTTTTTTAATATTATTAAGTACTTTAATTACTTAAAATATGCTCGAAAATATAATTACATCTAAAACAAGATTACGACTTTTAATAAAGTTTTTTATAAGTATTTCTAGTAAAGGGTATTTAAATGGATTAGCAAGTGAATTTGGTGAATCAACCAATTCGGTCAGAAAAGAATTAAATAACTTATCTTCTGCCGGATATTTATTGAAGAAAAATAAAAATAATAAAGTTTTTTACAGAGCAAATTCTTCTCATCCATTATTTGAGGTTATTCAAAAAATTGTTCGTAAACATTTAGGAATCGAAGATATAATTGAACTAGTATACAATAATATCGGAAAAATTAAAAAAGTTTGTCTTTTGGGAGACTATGCAAAAGGAATTGATAGTGGTACAATTGAGATTTTAATAGTAGGAGATAAAATTGACAGGGACTACCTAGAAAAAATAAAACCGAAAATTGAAAAAAAAATAAAAAGAAAAGTAAATTTTTTTATTTCAAATTCTGTTTTGAGAGATAGATCTTTAGTTGTTTTTGAGTCATAGTCTTATTAACAAAATATTATTAGATTTGCGATTAAATTGTGGCAGTCTTAGCGAAGCTATTTTAAATTATGAACATAGGAATCATTGGTCAAGGATTTGTAGGGAATGCTGTTTATCAAAAGTTTAAGAATTTTTTCAATTTATACACATTTGATATAATTGAGGAGTTGTCAAACTCAACATTTGACGAATTAGCTGAAAATTGTGATGTGATCTTTACATGCTTGCCAACCCCAATGAATAAAGATGGTAGTTGTGATACAAGTATTTTAAATGATGTTCTTTCAAGATTAAATGAAATTACAACTGCTATCATTGTTAACAAATCAACCATTCCGCCTGGTACTACCGAAAATTTGAATAAATATTTTGGAAATATTCAGATTATTTTTAATCCAGAATTTCTTACAGAAAGAAATGCAGTAAACGATTTCAATAATCAAAATAGAATTATACTAGGTGGTCCCAGGCCAGCTACTACAAAAATTAAACAGATTTATTCAACAGTTTTTCCTGACGTTCATTTAATTAAAACTGGGTCAAGACATGCTGAAATGATAAAATATCTAACAAATTGTTTTCTCGCATGCAAGGTGTCTTTTGCAAATGAAATGTTTCAACTATGCAAAAATTTAAACCTGGACTACGACAAGGTCATCGAATACGCCACATTGGACAAAAGATTGGGTAGTTCTCATTGGTCAGTTCCAGGTCCTGATGGTGACTTTGGTTTTGGCGGACATTGTTTTCCCAAAGATTTATTGGCCATTATTAAACTGACTGATGAGTTAAAAACAGAGAATAATATTTTAAAATCTATCAATATGACAAATGACAGATTAAGAAAAAATAGAGATTGGGAAAAAATGAAGGGAAGAGCAGTTAATTAAAAGAATTATTATGAGTTATTTATTTACTTCTGAGTCCGTTAGTGAGGGACATCCTGACAAAATTGCTGACCAAATCAGTGATGCATTGATTGATAATTTTCTGGCATTTGACTCTAATTCAAAAGTTGCATGTGAGACATTGGTATCCACAGATCTAGTTGTAATAGCTGGTGAAGTTAATTCCAAAGTTGATTTAGATACTAAAAAAATTGTAAGAAATGTTATTAATAAAATAGGATACGACAGAAAAGAGTTAAATTTTAACGGAAATTCATGTAAAATTATGTCTTTCATTCATGAACAGTCATCTGATATCAATCAGGGTGTAGAAAGAAAAAATCCTGAAGATCAAGGAGCGGGAGATCAGGGTATGATGTTCGGATATGCATGTAATGAAACAGATGACCTAATGCCCTTAGCCCTTGACTTATCTCACAAAATTTTAATTGAATTATCTGAGCTTAGAAGAGAAAATGAGGAAATGAATTATCTCAGACCTGATTCCAAATCTCAAGTTACACTTCAATATTCAGATGATAATAAACCTGAAAAAGTAGTAGCAATTGTTATTTCAACTCAACATGATGAATTTGATGTTGAAGAAAAAATGTTAGAGAAAATTAAGGTGGATATTCAGAGGTTATTAATTCCCAGAGTATTAAAAAAATACCCAAACTACTCCCCTTATTTTAATAGTAATATTCAATATCTTATAAATCCTACGGGAAAGTTTGTAATTGGGGGTCCACATGGTGACACAGGACTGACAGGTAGAAAAATAATTGTTGATACATATGGCGGGAAAGGAGCCCACGGTGGAGGCGCATTTTCAGGAAAGGATCCAAGTAAAGTTGACAGAAGCGCCGCATATGCTACAAGACATATCGCTAAAAATTTAGTCGCAGCTGGAGTTGCTGATGAATGTTTAGTTCAAGTAAGTTATGCCATTGGAGTTTCTAAACCCATAGGGATATTTATTAATACATTTGGAACATCTAAGATTTCTCTTTCAGACAGTGAATTAGCGAAGGTTGTTGATGAAATTTTTGATATGCGACCTTACTTTATAGAAAAAAGATTAAAATTGAGAAATCCTATTTACACTGAAACAGCTGCGTATGGACATATGGGTAGGAAATCGGAGAAGGTTTCTAAAACTTTCAAATTTTCAAACGGAGAATCTAAAACTCTACAGGTTGAGCTTTTTACTTGGGAAAAATTAGATTTCGTAAAAAAAATTAAACAAAAAATTAATATATAAAATGAGTACAATAAAACATTTACCATTTAAAGTTAAGGATATTTCATTGGCTGAATGGGGAAGGAAAGAAATAAAATTGGCGGAAGCTGAAATGCCCGGTCTCATGGCTTTGAGGGAAGAATATAGTAAAACAAAACCACTAAAAGGTGCCAGAATTGCAGGATGCTTACACATGACAATTCAAACGGCAGTATTGATTGAGACATTGGTGGACTTAGGTGCTGAGGTTACATGGAGCTCATGTAATATTTTTTCAACGCAGGATCACGCTGCTGCTGCTATTGCAGCTTCGGGAATTGCTGTTTATGCTTGGAAAGGTATGAATGAAGATGAATTTAATTGGTGCATTGAGCAAACACTGTTTTTTGGTGAGGACAGAAAGCCGTTAAATATGATCTTGGATGATGGAGGAGATTTAACAAATTTAGTTCTTGACAACTATTCTCATTTAGTGAATGGAATTAAAGGGTTGTCTGAGGAAACTACTACGGGAGTTCATAGGCTTTACGAAAGAGTAAAAAACGGAACCCTTCCGTTACCCGCCATTAATGTAAATGATTCTGTTACTAAATCTAAATTTGATAATAAATATGGGTGTCAAGAAAGTGCTGTAGATGCAGTTAGACGAGCCACGGATATTATGATGGCTGGAAAAAGAGTTGTTGTTGCAGGATATGGAGATGTCGGTAAAGGAACCGTTGCATCATTCAGTGGAGCAGGTGCTATAGTAACTGTTGTTGAAATTGATCCTATATGTGCTCTTCAGGCCTCCATGGATGGATACGAGGTTAAAAAAATGAAAACAGTAATCGGAAACGCCGATATAATTGTAACTGCAACTGGAAACATGGATATAATTAGAGAAGATCACTTCAGGTTAATGAAAGATAAAGTGATAGTTTGTAATATAGGACATTTTGATAATGAAATTGACATGGCTTGGTTAAATAATAACTATGGTCATAAAAAAGTTGAGATCAAGCCGCAAGTTGACTTATATAATGTGGAAGGAAAAGACATTATTATTTTAGCTGAAGGGCGATTAGTAAATTTGGGATGTGCTACGGGTCATCCTAGTTTTGTAATGAGTAGTTCATTTACTAATCAGGTGTTGGCCCAATTAGAAATTTGGGTAAATTCAGAATCTTATGAAAATAAAGTTTACATGCTCCCCAAGCATTTAGACGAAAAAGTTGCTATGTTACATTTAAAAAGACTTGGTGTGGAACTTGACGTAATGAGTGAGGAACAAGCTGAATATATAGGTGTTGATGTTAGTGGTCCCTACAAGCCTGATTACTACAGATATTAAAAAAATATAGATTGAAAAAAAGAATTTCGATAATTGGATTGGGTTATGTTGGTTTGCCATTAGCTGTCGAATTTGGCAAGTATTTTCATACTGTTGGATATGACATCAATGAAAATAGAGTAAAAGAACTTAATAACGCTATTGATGTAACTTTAGAGGTTTCAAAGCTGGACTTAAAAAGAGTACTAAAGAAAAAACTTAGATTAACTAACAATATTTCTGAAATTTCTAATTCAAATATATTTATAATTACTGTTCCCACTCCGGTAGATAGAGCAAATAGACCAAATCTTAAGCCACTCACCTCTGCTACTGAAAGTGTTAGTAGGTTTCTAAAAAAAAATGATGTAATCATTTTTGAAAGTACTGTTTTTCCTGGATGTACAGAAGAGGTTTGTGTTCCTATTTTAGAAAAAAAATCTGGGTTGGAATTTAATGTTGATTTTTTCGTTGGCTATAGTCCGGAAAGAATTAACCCTGGAGACAAAACGAGAACTTTAACCAAAATTTTGAAAGTAACTTCAGGATCTAATTCTAGAACAGCTAAATTTATCGACGAACTTTATAAGAAAATTATAAAAGCAGGAACTTTTAAAGCTTCTTCAATTAAAGTAGCTGAAGCTGCAAAGGTCATTGAAAACTCGCAAAGAGATCTCAATATCGCATTTGTAAATGAGTTATCTAAAATTTTTCATTTGATGAATATAAATACATTTGAGGTTTTAGAGGCAGCTTCAACTAAATGGAACTTTCTAAAATTTTTTCCTGGTCTTGTTGGAGGCCATTGTATTGGTGTTGACCCATATTATTTAGCTCAAAAATCTATAGAACTCGGTTATAATCCAGAAATAATATTAGCAGGTAGAAGACTTAATGATGGAATGGGTAAATACATTTCATCAATTATAATCAAGTCTATGATAAGAAAAAAAATTAATATTCATGATTCTAAAATCTTGATCTTAGGCATAACATTTAAAGAAAATTGTCCTGACATTAGAAATACAAAGGTTGTTGATTTAATTTATGAATTGCAATCTTTGGGGCCAGAGATTACCGTTGTTGATCCTTGGGTAAAAACGAAAGAAGTGTATTCAGAATTTAATATAAAATGTCAAAGCGAAATTCCTCCAAATACCAAATATGATACTATAATTTTGGCAGTCCCACACAAGATTTTTGAAAAAGTTGAATATTCCTCAATTTCCAAACCTAATTATGTAGTTTTTGATGTCAAAGGAAAATTGAAAAGAAAAAAAATTGATTCCCAATCTCTATGATTTATCACAATAAAGATTTGTCCAAATCTAAATTTTTGATAACAGGTGGTGCAGGTTTTATTGGCAGTAATCTTGTCAAATATTTGATAAATAATAAAGCTTGCCTTGTAAGAGTTGTTGATAATTTATCCAATGGATTTTTAAAAAATATTGAAGACTATATAGAATTAAAAAATTTTGAGTTTATTGAGGGAGATATTCGAAACTATGAAACTTGTCAAAAAGCAATTGAGAGTATTGATTACGTAAGTCATCAAGCTGCTCTGGGTTCAGTTCCAAGATCTTTAAAAGACCCTGTTAGTTCTAATAATGTGAACGTAAATGGGTTTTTAAACCTCCTTAACTGTGTTAAAAATTCCAAAAGTGTTATTAGAATGGTCTATGCATCATCTTCATCAGTATATGGAGACAACCAAGATGCTTTCAAAAAAGAAGGTAGGGAGGGATATCCATTATCAACTTATGCTCTGACAAAATGCATCAATGAAAGTTATGCTAAAGTATTTGAAAAAAATTACAATTTAAAAACAATTGGTTTGAGATATTTTAATGTTTTTGGCCCCAACCAGTTTTCTAATAGCCCTTATGCAGCAGTTATTCCAATTTTTACAAATTCAATAATAAATGATCAAGTTCCTACTATTAACGGAGATACTAATATATCAAGGGATTTTACTTATGTTGAAAATATTGTTCAAGCTAATATAAAATCTCTATTGGTAAATGATATTAATTCTTCATTAATTTACAATGTTGCGTGTGGAAAATCAACTACACTAATGCAAATAATAGATGAACTAAACTTAATTTTAAATAAAAAAATAAAACCTAAATTGGGACCCTTAAGAAAAGGGGACATTCTTCACTCTAAAGCATCAATTGAAAATATTAAAAATGATTTAAACTATAATCCAAAAGTTTCATTTAATCAAGGGCTTAGAAAGACTGTTGATTGGATGTTGAAAAATTATGTCAGATAACGTATTTATTGCTGGTCACAATGGAATGGTTGGTTCTGCGATTTTACGCAAACTAAAAAATAATAAATCACTAAATATTCTCACCAGAAACAAAACAGACTTGGATTTAACTAATCAAACTCAGGTACAAAATTTCTTTTCAAAAAACAAAATTAACCAGGTTTATTTATGTGCTGCAAAAGTAGGCGGAATATACGCTAATAATACATATCCCGCTGACTTTCTATATGAAAATTTAATGATACAATGTAATGTCATTAATTCTAGTTTTAAGAATAATGTAAGAAAACTCCTTTTTTTAGGTTCAAGTTGTATATATCCAAGAAATGTCGAACAACCAATGAAAGAGGAATCACTGCTCACTGGATCGCTTGAACCTACTAATGAAGCATATGCTATTGCTAAAATCAGTGGACTTAAAATGTGTGAATTTTATAAAAAACAATATTCCAGTTTAGCCGATGTCGATTTTAGATCCGTAATGCCAACTAATTTGTATGGTCCTGGAGATAATTATGATTTAAAAAATTCACATGTTATTCCTGCAATAATTAAAAAAGTATACGAAGCAAAATTAAATAACAGTAAGCAAGTTGAAATTTGGGGTGATGGATCCCCAGTTAGAGAATTTTTGCATGTGAACGATTTGGCTGATGCATGTGTTTTCTATATGAACCTTGACAAAATAAAGGTTAAAAACTATTCATTTTTGAATGTAGGCGCAGGAAAAGAAATTTCAATTAAAAACCTTACGAAACTGATAATTAAAATTATAGGATATAATGGTTCTGTTAAATTTGACAAGACTAAACCGAATGGTTCACCAAGAAAACTAATGGATTCTTCAAAAATTAATCATTTAGGATGGTTTCCTAAAATTAATTTGGAAGAAGGCTTAAATCAAACCTATAAAAATTTTTTAAAAGAAAATGAAAAAAAAAGTAGCATTAATTAGCGGAATCACGGGACAAGATGGTTCTTATTTAGCCGAGCTCTTATTGTCAAAAAATTATATTGTCCACGGGATCAAGCGTAGAACTAGTATAATTAACACTCAAAGAATTGATCATCTTTATACGGATCCATTATTTAATCACACAAATTTTCACTTGCATCACGGAGATTTAACGGATTCTTTTTCTATAGTTGGAATTTTAAACAAATGTAAACCTGATGAAATTTACAACTTAGCTGCACAAAGTCACGTTAAGGTAAGTTTTGAAATTCCAGAGTACACTGCAAACACAGACGCATTGGGTACATTGAGGATCTTAGAAGCAATCAGGGCATTAGAAATGTCAAAAAAAGTTAAATTTTATCAAGCTAGTACATCTGAACTTTATGGTAAAGTATTAGAAACTCCTCAAAATGAAAAAACACCATTTTATCCCAGAAGTCCATATGGAGTCGCAAAATTATATTCTCATTGGATCACAAAAAATTATAGAGAATCATATAATATGTTTGCTTGTAATGGTATATTATTTAATCATGAATCTCCGTTAAGAGGCGAAACGTTTGTAACCAGAAAGATAACTATTGGACTTAGTAAAATTAAACTTGGCTTAACAGATAAAATTTACTTAGGAAATATTGATGCATGCAGAGATTGGGGACATGCAAAAGATTATGTTAAAGCAATGTGGTTGATTCTTCAAAATAAAAGAGCTGATGATTTTGTTATCTCCACGGGAAATCAATATTCTGTAAGACAGTTTATTGAATTAGCATGTAAACATTTAAAAATGAAGATTAAATGGGTTGGGAATGGTGCCAACGAAGAATGTATATGGATTGATAAGAATAAAGAAAGACCAATAATTGCAATTAACAAAAAATATTACCGCCCCTCGGAAGTTGAGACTTTATTGGGGGATTCGTCCAAAGCTCATAAAGAGCTTGGTTGGAAACCCAGCGTTAGTTTTGAAGACCTAGTAACAGAGATGATTGATAACGATCTAAAAAAACTAAAACATGGTTAGAAAATGATTCATGCTAGGGTATTCGAATTACTTGATAATTCTGAAAAAAAAACAGCAGTACTTATTTTATTTTTAAACTTGGTATCGAGTCTTTTAGACTTGTTTGGTATAGCCTCGATTTTACCTTTCATCTCTGTTCTTTCAAATCCAGAAATTATAAAAACAAATCAAATATTGTCATATATTTTTAATTACAGCGGTTTTAATGATTTAAACAGTTTTTTAATTTTTTTGGGAATTATTACATTAATTCTTATTTCAATTTCTAATATTTTTAAAATTTTTCTAAATTATTTTCAACTTAAATTTGTCTTTGAAAGAGAGTATTCTGTTTCAAACAAATTGATGAGTAAATTTTTAAAATCCAAATATGAGTGGTTTTTAGATAAGAACTCCTCACATCTTGGAAAGAAAATACTCTCGGAGATTAACGAAATTATTAATTCATCTTTATTACCAATACTGCATTTAGCGTCAAGTACAATTGTCGTATTTGTTATTATTATTTTTGTTTTTTTTATTAATCCAGTTATTTCAATATTTACATTTTTAAGTTTTGGATCAGTTTACTATTTATTTTTTACTGTAATTAAGAAAAAAATTAAAAATTTTGGAGAAGGTCGTCATTCCAGTAATAAAAAGAGGTTTAAAATAATTATTGAAGCCTTTAAAAACATCAAAGAAATAAAATTGAGAAATTTAGAAGGTCTATACTCACTTTTATACAAAAAACCCTCAAAAGAATATGCGAAATTTAAAGCTTTGACCAATGTGTACGCTATTATTCCAAAATTTTTTATTGAAATAATAGCTTTTGGTGGTATTCTAATTTTAGTAATTTTCTCATTATCAAATAAACTTTCCCTTGACAGAGTTATTCCACTCCTCGCAATTTATGCTTTTGCTGGGTATAGAGTCTTACCTGCAATGCAACTCGTTTATAGTTCTATTACTAACATGAATTATTCTGTCCCAGCATTAATTGAAATAACAGATGACTTAAAAAAAGCAGACGATGAGGTCAAAAAAAAAGAAACAAAAGAAATCAGTTTTGTCAAAAAGATAATATTTAAAAATGTTTATTACAGGTACCCAAAATCAAAGGATTTTGTTCTAAAAGGAATTAATTTTTCTCATGATATTGGAAAATCGTTAGGAATTGTTGGTGAGTCTGGTTCTGGTAAAACAACCTTAATTAATATTTTGTGCGGCCTTCTTTTTAAATCTAAAGGAAAACTGATTGTTGATTCAACTGAAATAAAAGCTGAATACATTGAAAGCTGGCAGTCACAAATTGGCTATGTTAGTCAAAATATTTCGATTTTAGATTCTGATATCTATGAAAATATTGCTTTCGGTGTACCAAGAAATAAAATAGATAAGAAATTAGTTAAAAAAGTCTGTGAAGTAGTTAACTTAAAAAATCACATTGAAAATAATTTACCTAATAAATACAAAACAATTTTAGGAGAAGACGGTAACTTGTTTTCAGGTGGTCAACGACAAAGACTCATAATAGCTAGAGCACTTTACTTTAAACCAAAAATTTTAATTTTTGATGAAGCTACAAGCTCACTTGATCCTAAGGTTGAAAAAGTTATTTTGCACAACATAAATCAAATTGAACAAATTACTTTGATCCAAGTATCTCACAGATACGCAACTTTACTAAACTGTGATAAAGTTATTTTTTTGGATAAAGGTCGTATTGAGGAAATTTCAACTTTATCAAAATTAACAAAATCTAATATTCAGTTTAAAAAACTTTTTGCAATCAAAAATGATTAATTTAATAAAGAATTTATTTGGTGGAATTAAATTTGTTGGTAAATATGACAATTGGGAAAATGCCCAAAGTGCTTCAACTGGTTATGAAAATGATATTTTTTTTAATAAACTTAAAAGTCAGGTATTAAAAGTAATTGATGGAGAATATGCCTATGAAAGAGATACAGTCCTGTTCAAAGACAAATTATATTCATCAAATTTTTTATATGTGCTCATTTTACTCAGGAATTACAATTGTAAACATCCTAAGATTATAGACTTTGGAGGTTCTTTAGCATCCAAGTACTTACAACATAAAGAATTGTTTGAGAATTCAAAATATGATTGGTGTATAATTGAGCAAAAAAAAATTGTTGAAATTGGAAACGAGATTTTTAATAATAAGAAAGTAAGATTTTTTACTAAAATTGATGATTCTTTAAATTTCTCAAAGCCAAATATTTTGTTGCTAAATTCAGTGATACAATACATTGAAAAACCTAAAATATTGATAAAGTCTCTTTTAAAAAGTAATCCTAAAGTTGTTTTATTAGAAAGGACGTTTTATTCAAAAAATAATTCATACATATCCATTCAAAAAACAAGTTCCAGAATTTATAAAAGTTCATATCCCTGTTGGATTTTTAATAAAAATGATATAATTAAATTGTTTGAAAAATTTGATTATGAGCTAAAGTTTATTTCAAAATCAACAATAGATAAATTTTCTCAAGAAATAAATTCAATTGATATGATTTTCACTCTCAATCAAAATGTTTAAAGAATTACAAATATCCTTAAATACCCTAGAGTCTAATAAATCAAGTATTAGTATGATTGATGAATTAATATCTATGAAAAACAATAAAGTTAAAGTAATATTGGATGAAAAATCCTTACTAGATCTAAAAGACTGGAGGATAAATAGTTTAACTAAAAACATAGAACATGTGACTGGAAAGTTTTTTAAAATTATGGCAATAAAAAACTTTAATATTTCTCATCCTATAATTTTTCAGCCCGAGATTGGAATACTTGGAATTTTAGCATCAAATATTTCAGGCGTTTTACATTTTTTAATGCAATTAAAAGTAGAACCTGGAAATGTAAATGGTGTTCAAATTTCACCAACTTTTCAAGCCACCAAAAGCAATTATTCGAGAGCTCATGGAGGAAAAGTTCCTAAATTTTTTGAAATTTTCACTGATTTAAATTACGGGCAATATATTTATAGTCAGTTACTTTCTGAGCAAGGTAATAGATATTTTAAGAAAAAAAATAATAATGTGATTAAAATGATAGATGAAAAGGATGTAGAAAGTAGTAATGATTACATATGGATGACATTAGGTCAGATTAGACACTATTTTAATACTCCTAATCTAATAAATTCATGCGCTAGGAGTATCTTATCCATGTTAATTAAAAACTCTAAAGAACAGAAAGAGCTTATGAGTTTACCAACACTTTTTAATGTTATAAATTCAAGAAAAAAGTTTGACGACTCATACAAGCTGCTAAAAAATATTTCTGATCTTGAATCATGGAAATATAGTAATGGTGAATTACTGTCAATTGCACCCTCTTACTCAATAAAAGGATTTAATATAGCTATTCAGGATAGAGAAGTGAAATCATGGGATCAGCCCCTTTTTTCAGAAAATAAAAAAGGTGAGTATGGGTTAATAATATTTAAAAGGAATAATGTCAGATACATTATATGGAAAATTAGAAATGAAGTTGGGTTAAATTATAATTATGAATTGGGGCCAACGTGGATAATTAGACACTCTGAAAATGATTATGACAAAATTAAATCGATGTTAAATTCATCAAATATCATTTATGATAATGATTTATCAGAAGAAGGCGGAAGATTCTTTAATTCTGTTTTTTGCCACAAAATTGGTGTTAGTGACATCGACATGTCACCTGAACTGGACTATCCATATGTTTGTTTAACGGTAAATCAAACTCAAAACTTAATGAATTTTTCAGATTTTTTCACTATCGAAGCTAGAAGTTTATGGTCAACATACTATGAAAATTAAGATATTAGTTTTAGGATATTCCAGAATTTTTCAAAAAAGAGTTTTACCAGCCTTAAAAAAAGTTAGAATGGTAGATTCAATTAGCGTAGCTTCCCTGTCCAAAAAAATTGTAAAAAATGATTTGATCACTCAAGTTTACAATAGTTATGAAGAAGCTTTGAAAAAATTCGATGGAACCTTTGTTTATGTCTCATTAAGCAATAATTTACACGATGAGTTTGTGTTAAAATCATTAGAAAAAGGTTTTAATGTCATAGTGGATAAACCTGCTATAATCAAGCAAAGCACTATGGACAAAGTAGAGGATATTGTAAGTAAATCTGGTCTTGGAATTTATGAATCTTCAGTTTATTCATTTCATCCGGTTTTTAACTTTTTAAAAAAATTAATAAAAAAATATGAAATTGAAAAAATAATTTCAATTTTTAGAATTCCTATAATCCATAAAAATGATTTTAGATTTCAAAACCTTGTGGGTAGTGGTGCCGAATTTGATATGTCTGTTTACAGTCTAGGATTTTATAATGAATTGTTTGAAGAAGATATCAATGATCTCAATATTTTAGATGTTAGAAAAATGAAAAATATTGTAAAATCTTTCGATATTCAATTAAAGACAAAAGATAAAACAGATTTTTATGGTTTTTATGGTTTTGATTCTGAGTATGAACATTCAGCTTTTTTTGTTGGTAAAGGAATTAAGTTTGAAATAAAAAGAATTTTTAGTAATCCAGCTGATACCAAGCTAATATTAAAAAAGACAGTAAATAATAAAACATCTTTCACAGAGTTTGATGAGGTGGATTCTTTTTTTAATTTTTTCGAATACGTATTTCAAAAAAAAGATAGAAATGAAAAAACAAGTCTGCAGAAGTTAAAAAACAACTTTAATAATTTGAAGCTATTAAAATCAAAAATATCCAATTATGAAAAGCTTAATGCTAAGAATTAAAAACTTTTTCAAATTTTATAAACCATTAAAACCAAAAATTTTTGTTTGGAGTTATTTAGAGGAATTCAATAAGGAAAAGAAGTATATATATTCCTCTATTAAAAAAGTTTTAAAATCTGGTAAACTAATTTTAGGGCCTAATGTTGAAAACTTTGAAAAATCATTTTCAAGTTGGTGTGACAGTGAATTTGGAGTTGGTGTGGCGAATGGAACGGATGCTGTTTTTCTTGCTTTAAAGGCTTTAAAAGTATGTCCTGATGATGAGATTATTACTGTTTCAAATACTGCTGTCCCAACTGTTTCAGCAATAGTTGCTACAGGTGCAAAACCTGTATTTGTTGATGTTGAAGAGAATTCATTTTTATTAGATTTAAATTTGGTTGAAAAAAAGATAACAGCTAAAACTAAAGCAATTGTTGTAGTTCATCTTTTTGGTCAAATGCCAAACATGGATCGCCTTCTAAAAATAGTTAAGAATCATAATCTTTATTTAGTTGAAGATTGTGCTCAGGCCCATGGCGCAATGTATAATGGCAAAAAAGCAGGAAGTTTTGGGGACATTTCAGCATTTTCTTTTTACCCCACAAAAATATTAGGAACTTATGGTGATGGTGGTATGTGTGTAACTAATAATGAATCACATTACAAAGAATTAAAAAGATTAAGGTTCTACGGAATGGAAAAGACTTATTATTCTATTTCTGAGGGTTATAACTCCCGACTCGATGAAATACACGCATCAATATTAAGTTTTAAATTAAAAAATCTAGATAGTTATATAAATAAAAGAAGAAACATTGCATTCAGGTATGATTCAGAAATCAATAATAGTGAATTTATTAAGCCAGCTATAATAAATTCAAATCATTATCATTCTTATTATTTATATGTTTTAAAACATAGTAAAAGAGATGCTGTTATGGACTATTTAAAAAAAAATAATGTTTTTGTCAATATATCTTATCCATGGCCAATACACATTATGGACGGATTTTCTTTTCTAAACTATAAAGATGGTGATTTACCTATTACTGAAAAATTGGCAAAAGAAATTTTTTCATTACCGATGTACCCCGATTTAAGTTACGATAAGCAAACAAAAGTAATTGAATTAATAAATAATTTTGAAGAAAATAATAATTCAACCAAATAATCAGTTCGAATTTTACATGTTGAATGCTTTTTGTCGTGAGCTATCTAAGTTCTATAAAATTGATTTGCTTGCTCCAAAAAATTTAGATTTTGATAAATATGTTAACTGTGTTGAATTTAATAAAATATTTTATTTTGATAATGATATAAAAAACTTAACAAGTTTTAAATCATTATATAATACCTTAAAACTTTCATTTTGGGCAATAAAGAATAAAAAAAATTATGATAAAATTATTTTTGGTGCATACAGACATGAGGTTACTTCAGTAATATCAAAATATTTCAAAGGAAGTGTTAAATTGATTGCAATCAAACAAGGTTTAAATTTAAATAATTTATATAATAAAAAAATTTTTGATAAAGGCTATTTCCATAATTCATTATATTATTTTTTGTTTGGTTTTTCAAATTTGATTAATTATGGTATCAAACATGAAGACATAAAGATTAGTAAGTCTAAGTTTATGTATAGTATGCTCAAATGGACTAATGATCCCATAGAGAAGGTAATAACAACAGGAAAAAAAAATATTCAATTAACTACAAATGATGTTTTTTCTTTGCCAGAATTTAAAAAAAACAATACTACATCAAAAAAAAATATTCTAATCATTGGTGAAAGAACTACAAATACAACTCCAAGTCTAAATAATTCAGAGTTTATTAAAAAAATGTATTGCGACATAATTAAATTATTTCCAAATCATCATTTTTATTTAAGACCTAGGAAAAAATTAACTGAAAGAAATTTTTTTAAAGATTTCAATTTTATAGAACTAGATCCTAATGAGCATCTTCCAAATCAACTTTTTAGAATTAAACCCCAATTAGTAATATCAATAAAATCAAGTGCATGTAAAATTGCAGCTTATTATGGTTATAACTCATTTGTTTTATATCCTCTGTTAATGATTAATGATTTGGAACGTAAAATATTAGACTATTTTTTTGGGGATAATGATAATGTACATATTGTGAGAGACTTGATTCAACTAAATTCAAAGTTCAAAAAAAATAAAGTCATAAAATCAAATTCTATTATCCAGAGTATTGAAACATGAATGATAAAATTGCTGTTATTATTTATTGTTATAAAAGGGTTAAATCACTAAAAAATTTATTAAATGATATAGATTTTTCATTATCAAACAATCCCAATAATAGACTTAAATTCTATTTTTTTATTGATGGGAGAAAAGAAAAAGATTCGGATGTAAATAAAAATTTAATTAAAATTGAAATTAATCGTTTTTCAAAAAAATATCCATCTTCAGTTAAAGAAAGAACTACAAATTTAGGATTATCTGAAAATATTAAATCAGCAATTGATTATGTTATTGAATTTCATAATAAATTTATATCACTTGAAGATGATCTAAGACTTTCTGTAAACTATTTTGAATACATGATTAATTTATTAGATTTTTATTTAGATGACTTATCCATTGGATCAATTTCTGGAGCCAATTATTTTAATAGAAGTTTTTCAAGAGATATAATTATCTCTTCTTACGCTGATTGCTTGGGATGGGGATCTTGGAAAGATAGGTGGATAAATCAAAATAGAGATTTGAATTCATTACTCAAATTAATAAAGAATCATAAATATGAATTTAATAGAGATAATACTTATCCATATTATAGGTTATTAAGAAGACAAAGGAGCATAAATACATCTTGGGCTATTATTTGGTATGCAAATAATTTTCTAAAAAAAAGGTTTATGATTTTTTCATCAATATGTTTGGTCTCTCACAGAGTTTACTCAACAGGAACTAATTATTCAAATAATCTTACAACCGATCCATTAAATAACGATATTGATAATGAAAGTTTAATCCGTAAACCTCAACCAAAGGATAAGTTAATCAACGGAGATAAACTTCTTAATGAATTTTATATGACTTATAATTTTGGAAAGGTTCGAAGACTATTATTAAAATATGGATTTTATAATTAAAAATAAGTTCTCTCTTTATTCCCTAGTAATAGTAATTAGCTTAAATTTCTTAGGAATTTTTTTTCAAATGACCAGAGCTGATTATAGCATTTTACTTTTTTCACATATCATAATTTTCATTATTTATTTACTAAATTTAAAAACTTTACTTGAGGTAATAAATCATAAAATAATAATAGTTTTTTTTGCATTTATTTTTTTTTCAATTCTTATTAATCATTTAATTCATGTCGGTTTCAATATTGAGGTCTATAATTTCTCTGCCTATAAGTTGTTTTTTGTGAGCATATTGCATAATTTTTTGCTTGGTGGGTTACTCGTTAAAAGTTTTAACAATAGTAAAAAAATCATTCCTATTTCTTTTCCAAAAAATATAATCGTTCTTATATTTTTTCTTTGCCTATATGTTGCATATGAAACATTTTTCTTAACACCCTTTGAGGAAAATGTTTCAAGAGTTATATTTAAGGGTAATAACAATCTATACCAGACTTTTGCTGATTATTTTTCAAGATTAATAATCATGTTGGTCTTTCTTAATGAATACATTTTTCGATTTAAAAATAAAAAAATTAATACAATAACAGGCTTAATACTCGTCCTTGGTTTTTTATTTATTTCTGTCTCGGGTTCAGCTAAAGGTCCACTTTTTCTACTTTTTATAGCAGGATTTTTGTTTTTTCATTTCCCAAAAATCATAAAGACTTTATGCTTTTTGGCAGGACTTTATGTGCTTTTTTATATAAATATTCTTGATATTTTTAACCCAAGATTTTTCACTTCAGCTTTATATGGACTTACTAACAGGTTGGATTTCTTCGAAAACTATTTAGATCTTTTTTTGTATAATCCAATTCTAGGATCATTGTATTCTCATGATACTCTTGGTGTTGATTATATTCATTCAAGTATTTTATCCTCATTTACCGGTCTTGGAATTGTAGGTGGAGGTATTTTTGTACTTATAAATATTGACTTACTAAAGAGGGGCATTCATTTAGGTGGATTTCTAAAGTACTTGATTGTGATAGTAATCCTAATCTCAAACGCTGCAACATATTTTGATTGGTTTTTGTTTTGGTTTTGTTGTGGGATTATTTATAATGCAAATAAATTAGTTTATGATTAGAAAAATAAATTACATTTCACACTTTGATAAAAACTATTTGGTTCAAGGTTTAACTTTAATTAATAATTTAAAAGAGAAATCAAATTTTAGTAAAATAATAGTAGTAGCATTAGATGATTTTACTAAACTGGCATTATTAAAATTAAATCTTAAAGATTTAATTGTAATTGAGATAAGTAAAGTTTTAGAAAATCAAAATATTAATTTTAAAAATAAGACAACAAACAGAGAGTATATTTGGACTCTAACACCAATTATAATTAGATACATATCAAATTCATATAATTCTGAATATATTGTGTATTTAGATGCTGATATGTTTCTTCTGAGATCAGACCATAATGTAGTGGAATCATTTATAAAATCAAAAAGGTCTGCATTTATTACTCCACATTTTTATGCACCAAATTTGGACCAAACAGAAAGCTCGGGAAGATTTTGTGTACAGTATTTAATTTTTAATTTATCAAATTCAAGTGATATTATTGAAGATTGGGTAGAAGATTGTTTAAATGATTGCTCAGAGAATCAATCAGTTCATGGAATGGGTGATCAGAAGTATTTAACATTTTGGGAAGATAAATACAAAAATAGAATTTACCTGGCACCTAATAGCGGACTTTTCTTAGCACCTTGGAATTTAAATTTTTATAGATATTCAGATGCAGTTTTTTTTCATTTTCAAGGTTTCAGATTATATAAAAATAAATTCTGTATACTTATAAATGGTTATGAAATTAACAAGTATACCAAAAAGTATGTTTATTTTAAATATGTGAGAGAAATCAAAAAAAATATGAGAATATTGATGGATAATCAAATAATAAAAAAAGAGAAAATTTTTTTTACAGATTACTTGTATGTATTCAAAGTACAACTAGTTTATTCTCTAAAAAATATAATAAAACAAATATTAAATAATTTCCCGAAAATTGTAAAAAAAATATGAACTCGAATTTCACTATAATTACTCCGTCTCTTAATTCCGGTGATAAAATTCAAAAATGTATTGACTCTGTAAAGTCACAAAAAGGAGTTTCAATAAACCACATTATTGTTGATGGTGGCAGTAAGGACAAAACTGTTGAAATACTAAAATCCAATAATTCAAATTATAAAGTTTTGAGGGGTTCTAGCATCTATGAGGCTCTTAATCATGGATATAAAAATTCTAGATCTGACCTAGTTGGATTTTTAAATTGTGATGATTTTTATCAAAGTGATTACTCATTGAAAACAATTTATTCTGCTTACAAGGATAATAAATCGTATGATATTTTTTATGGTAATTGTAATTTTGTTGATAATAAAAATAACATACTCTACAAGCTAAAGTCACCTAAAACTCATAGTTTTTCTTTACAAAAAAAAAGACTGTTTAGTATATCTCACCCTTGTTGGTTTATAAAACATGATAAATTTAAAATTAACGGCAAGTACGATACCAGTTTTAAATATGTTTCCGATTGTGATTTCATAATTAGAGCTTTAAAGAATAATATGAGTTTTTTTTATGTAAACACTTTTGTTACAAACTTTCTTTTACATGAAAATAATGCTTCTAAATCAGCAAGTGCTAAAGATGAATCGATAAGGTTATTAAGCAAATATAATAGCAATAAATTTATGTCAATTTTTTTGCATAAAGCCTTACTAATATTATTGTATCTCAAGGATATAAATTACTTTTTCTATAAATTCAGAATTAAGAATTGATTATAAAATAAAACAATATTTATAAACTATAATTTTTTATGATAAATTTTAAAAACCTTGAATTGCCATATACTATTGCAGAAATTGGTGGAAATCATGAAGGAAATTTTCAGTATGCAAAAAAACTTTGTCAATTGGCAATAAATACAAATGTTGATTGCATCAAATTTCAACTTTATAAAGCTGATGACTTAGTTAATCCAAAGATTTCACCAGATAGAAATAATCATTTTAAAAAATTTGAATTAACTAAAAAAGAGTATATATATTTAGCTGAAATGTGTTCTGAAGCAAATAAAGACTTCAATGCTTCTATTTGGTCCAAAAATATGATATGCTACATAAATAAGTATATGAGTTTTTATAAAATAGGATCTGGAGATATGAATTGTTATCCCTTAATTAAAAGTTTTTTGAAATATAATAAACCAATTGTTATTTCAACAGGTTTAGCAACAATGGATGAAATCGTAAATACTGTAAATTTTATAAGAAATGAAAACAGTTCATACACAAAAAATTCTATGATAAATTTACTACAGTGCACTACCATGTATCCTATTAAGAATAATGAGGCTAATATTTCAGTAATGAATGAATATAAAAAAATTAATAATGTTGGCGTAGGTTATTCTGATCATACAATTGGTTCAGATGCTCTTCTACTTGCCGCTATTTATGGTGCAAATATTTTAGAATTTCATTTTACTGATAAAAGAGAAGATAAGGTTTTTAGAGATCACAAAGTTTCCTTAATGCCTAATGAAGTTAATAAGCTAATACAGGATATTAAAAAGTTTAAATTATTAAGCGGGAGTCCTAATAAATTTCCACTTGAAACTGAAATTAAAAATGGACATATTATTAGTTTTAGAAGAGCGGTTTATTTAAATAAAAACTTAAAAAAAGGACATAGGGTAAAAGAAGATGATTTAATTACATTAAGACCAATGGAAGGTATCTCATCAGTTCATTTTGAAAAGTTAATTGGTAAAACTCTTAAAATTGATATTGAGAAATATGATAAATTAGATTTTAATTTTTTTGAATAATTATGAAAAGTAATCCTTTAGTAACAGTTTATGTCACAAATTATAATTACGGTAAATATATCTCGTATGCAATTAATAGTCTATTAAGTCAAACATATAAAAATATAGAAATATTAATTTTTGATGATGGTTCATCAGATAACTCCAGGGACATCATTGAAAAATATCAAAACTTTAAGAATATAAGTAGTTTTTTTCATAAAAATCAAGGATTGATTAAAACTAATAATTTGGCAATATCTAAAGCAAATGGAAAATATATAATGAGATTGGACGCAGATGACTGGTTAGATAATAATGCTATTGAGATAATGACAAATTATCTGGAAAGAAATCCAGAATTATCCTTAGTTTTTCCTGATTATTATATTGTTGATGGCAAAGGTGTTTTAGTAAACGTATATAGGCGACATGATTTTAACAAAGTATCTTTAAAGGACCAGCCAGCGCATGGAGCTTGCACTATGTTTAGAATGTCATTAATGAAAAAAGTAGGAGGATATAATGAAAAGTTTTTTTGTCAAGACGGAGTTGATATTTGGACAAAAGTAATAGATAATGAAAAAGTAGGTAATATTAATCTTCCTTTATTTTATTATCGCAAACATGGTTCTAATTTGACGTCTAATGAGGATAAGATTTTCTACACTAAATCTAAAATATTGAAAGAAAATTTTCAAACAGAAAGTTCCCATAAAACACTTGCAGTAATTCCCATAAGAGATCATATTGAAAATTTAAATTTAAATCCCCTCGAGGAGATTAATTCAAAAAAAATTATTGATTGGACTCTTGAGTCCATATTAAAATCTAATTACATTGACAAAATTGTTATTGTTTCTAATAATGAAAAATTAGAAAAATTTATTAAGAAGAAATATGATGATTTAGTAGATTTAATTAATAGACCTATAAAGCTTGAAAATTTAAATATACCATTAAAAGAAACTTTTAATTATGTTATTGAAAAGTATGAATCAATGAATATTCATTACAAATATTTATTTCAATTTACTATTGAATCTCCTTTCAGAAAATATTATCATATAGATAATAGTATTTTGTATATAGAAAAATTTTTATGTGACATTGTTGTACCTGTTAAATATGAAAACGATATTTTTTACAAACATGATGGGAATACTTTAATTCCTGTAATGAAATCTAATTACAAACTACTTAAACTTGAAAGAGAAGAATTATACAGGGAAGTTGGTGGAATGAGATTATATTCCACAAAATATCTATCTGAAAATAATGATAATCCAAAAATCGGTCATATTCTTGTTGATGATAAAAGTGCCTTTAGAATTAAGAACTCTTTAGATTTAGAAATAGCAAATAAAATATAATATTATGAAGGGAATTGTATTAGCGGGGGGATTAGGTTCTAGATTGTATCCAATAACTTTAAGTACATCAAAGCAATTGTTATCTGTATATGATAAACCATTAATATATTATCCTCTTTCTATACTACTGTTAGCTGGTATAAAAGATATATTAATAATTTGTACCGAAAAAGATTTAAATTCTTACAAAAATCTTTTGGGAGATGGATCTAGATTTGGAGTCAAGTTTTCTTATATAATCCAAAAAAAGCCTGAAGGATTACCACAAGCATTTACTCTGGGCGAAAAATTTATAGGAAATGATAATGTTTGTTTGGTACTTGGTGACAATATTTTTTATTCTGATAATTTGATAAATAGTTTGGAACAATCAAAAAAAATGACAAGTAAGAACAAATGTGTTGTTTATGGATATTATGTGAATAATCCTGAAAGCTTTGGAGTTATTGAGTATGATGGAATAAATGAAGATGTTTTATCACTTGAGGAAAAGCCAAAAAAACCAAAAAGCAATTATGCTGCAATTGGATTATATTTTTTTCCAAATTCTGTAATAAAATATTCAAAAGAAATTAGTAAAAGTTCCAGAGGTGAATATGAGATTATTTCAGTACTTAATAAGTATTTAGAAAATAAACAATTAAAGTCAGTTAAATGTGGCAGAGGTTTTAGTTGGTTTGATAGTGGAACCCCAGACTCATTACTTGAAGCTGCAAATTTTATTTCAATTTTAGAAAATAATATAGGTAAAAAAATTGCATGTTTGGAGGAAATATCTGTCTATAAAAAATTTATTTCTCGTTCTCATATGCTTAAAAAAAATAAAAAATACGTTAACATCGAATATTTTAATTATTTAAAGAAATTAAAATAGTATGTGTGGTATTACTGGTTTAATTTTATCGGATGGAGTAATCCAAAAACATAATTTATCAAACATGATTAGTTCTCTAAACCACAGAGGACCAGATAGTAATGGTATTTGGATAAATGAAAACCAAAACTTTGGAATAGGCCATACAAGATTATCAATATTGGACTTATCAAGAGCTGGGTCTCAACCTATGCACTCAAAAAATAATAGATATATCATTTCATTTAATGGAGAAATTTACAATCATTTAGATATAAGACTCGATTTAAAAAAAGAGTATCCAAATTTAGAATTTTCAGGTAGTTCAGATACTGAAACTATTTTAGCTTGTATTGAAAAATGGGGTTTAAGTAAGTCATTAAAAAAAATGAAAGGAATGTTTGCAATAGCCTTGTGGGATAAAAAAAAGGAAGAACTAAAATTAGCAAGAGATAGGTTTGGAGAAAAACCTATGTATTATGGATGGATTAAAAATGCTTTTTATTTTGGTTCCGAGCTGAAACCAATAAAAAATAACCCATATTTTAATTTAGAAATTGATAGAAATGCACTAACTCAGTTTATAAAATATTCGTATGTACCTCAACCTTTAACTATTTATAAAAATATCAAAAAGTTAAAGCCTGGAACTATATTAAAAGTGAATGCAAAAAAAAATATTTTATTTGAAGAATATTGGAGTTTAAGTAACTTAACAAAATCAACTTCAAAAATTAATTCAAATTTAAATGAAAATAATACGATTCTGAATTTAGAACAAAAGATTCAAGAAAGTGTTGAAAGTCAAAAACTATCTGATGTTCCAATTGGAGCATTTTTATCAGGCGGAATTGATTCCTCATTGATAGTTTCGATGATGCAATTAAACTCCAATACATCAATAAATT
>MDTG01145790.1_pt1 | contig 40704 bp, 37 predicted proteins | sample 811421 | NCBI WGS metagenome assembly MDTG01 (sample SAMN05326645, study PRJNA326480) | marine metagenome | isolation source: seawater | place: Pacific Ocean: South East | collected 2011 | reverse complement strand
GGGCCGTGTTTTACATACTAAACGTAAAGGTAATGGCCTTAAGCTCTTTGATCATTCAGGTCGCTATCAACTTAGGGTGAGCTCCACATTAGCTCGCTGGACCTTAAAAATTAAACAAATAAAATCCGAAGAAAAAGCATTTTATACACCAAAAGAATCCAAGTTAAAAAAGAATAATCCGTTTAGATAAGAAGGTTCTATAGCTTAGATTAAGAATGCATGACAAGCGATCTTGTGCGATTATCAGATATATGAATAATCAGGGCGGTAAAAATAGCAGTGCATTAATAAGTTTTGCAGCATTAATTGTTGTAATTTATGGCATGCAGATGGCAAAAGAACTGCTAATACCTTTTATTATTGCTTCTTTTTTAACCCTTTTAGCCTATCGACCAATGATATGGCTACAGAATAAATTATATATCTTAATTCCAAATAAACCACCGATTTTTCTGCCGGCGCTAATAATTGTATTTTTGATGATGCTCTTATTAATAATAATTGGTGGGGTGTTTGGAAATTCTATCGGTGATTTTACAGCTGCATTACCTGGTTATCAGCAAAGACTTGAAGTCATGAAGGAGGGACTCGTTGAGTTCGCTATTAGATTTTTTAATTTAGATAAATCCATAGAGAACTTAAGTGAGATGATTGATCCAGGATGGGCTATGGAGCTCGTTGTGCTTATTTTAAATAGCTTAAAAGATGCTCTAACAAATGCTTTCCTAATTATTTTTACAATGGTTTTTATGCTTTTAGAAGCAACAAGTTTTAGTGCAAAATTTAAAGCTGCTTTTAGTGGTAATAAAGATTTATTAAGAAGACCGCAAGTATTCATAGAAAGTCTGGGTCATTATCTTGCTATAAAGACAGTAGTAAGTGTGGCAACTGGTGTTTGTACAGGCATCCTTACTTGGTCTCTTGGGCTTGATTTTCCGTTTCTATGGGCAATGCTTGCTTTTCTTTTGAATTATATTCCAACTATCGGTTCCATTATCGCTGCAGTCCCTGCAATCTTACTAGGACTTATTCAATTTGGACCAGGCATTGCAATTGCAACAGCGGTTGGTTTTGCTTTAATTAATATTTTGTTTGGAAGTGCAATTGAACCACGTTTAATGGGCTACGGTGTTGGAATATCACCATTAGTTGTTTTTATTAGTTTAGTTTTTTGGGGTTGGGTTTTTGGCCCAGTTGGCATGTTACTTTCAGTACCATTGACAATGGCTCTCAAATTAGTGCTTGAGAGTGATATACAAACAAAATGGATTGCTATTTTGATTGGTTCGGAGCGTGATGCCAATTATGAAATAAGAGCTAGAAATACTTCCAAAGATTGAATTTTCTCACATCAAATACTCTATTATTTCAAAGAGTTTTAAATTTTTAGGAGACTATCGTTTGAGTATTTTAAGATACACAATACCAAACAGTTTTACAGCATTAAGTTTATTGCTTGGTATTGCATCTATTATTATGACACAACTAGGCGATCTTGAGTTTGCGGCTTGGATTATAGTTTGGTGTGGTCTTCTTGATGTATTAGATGGTGTATCAGCAAGGATACTTAAAGCGACTTCCAATTTTGGTGCTGAATTTGATTCTATGGCTGATCTTGTTTCTTTTGGAGTTGCTCCAGCTGTATTGGTTTTAAATGCGGGATTGCAAATTGCAAATATTAAGTATGGTTCAAATTTTTTCTGGCTTTTATCGGTAGCAGTCGCGGTTTTTGTGCTAACTGGCGCAATGCGATTAGCACGTTTTAATTTAACTTCAGAGGAAACTTCAAAAGGATGGTTTGCTGGAGTCCCAATCACTGCAACCGGGGGAGGTTTTTTAGCACCTCTTATTCTTGTTTTGATGTATCACGATGAGATTGCTACATCATTAGCATTAAATTTATTCTTTCCAGTATTAATGTTTTTTTTATCTATTTTAATGATATCGAGTATGCGTTTTCCAAAAGCTACTCGAAGAGAAAGCAATCTTATAAATGCCTTTCAAATTATTGCAATTTGTGGAATTTATTATTCCGGAATAACTCGCACTTATCCTGAGTATTTGCTTGGCATGAGTTTATTTTTGTTGGTTGCAGGAATAATTGCAGGTAGAGTAACAAAAAACAAATGATGTTCTTTTCATCATTCAATTTTTATAAATTAAATTCTCATTAATTTAGGCAATAACTTGTCAACAACAATTACTATTCTAATTATTTATCTCGCTATTTTGATGGGTTTAGCTATATGGAGTCGGCGAGAGTCAAATACTCTGTCTGGATATTATTTAGCAGGTAAGAAGCTGCCATTTTGGGTTGTTGCTTTTAGTACAAACGCTACCGGTGAAAGTGGTTGGTTATTGCTTGGATTATCAGGTGTTGGATACGCAATAGGTTTTAAGGCTTACTGGATTGTAATTGGGGAAGTTCTAGGCCTTGTTGCAGCATGGTGGATTATTGCTAGGCGCATAAAAAAGTTGAGCGACAAGAATGAAACAATAACAATACCAGATATATTAGCCAATAATTTTCCAGATAAAGCAAACCTAATACGTGGTGTTGCTGTTTTGATAATTGTATTAATGTCAATTACTTACGTAACTGCACAAATGATTGCAACGGGGAAGGCATTCAATAGTTTTCTAGGATTGGATTACGTGACCGGAGTTACTTTAGGTTCAATATTTATTATTGGTTATACATTTATAGGGGGTTATAAAGCGGCATCCTACACAGATGTAATGCAGGGCTTCCTGATGTTACTCGGTCTAATCATAGTTCCTGCGGCAGCAATTTATGCCTCAGGTGGTTGGGAAGAAATTCTAACTAACCTTGCAACTCAAGATCCAACCTTGATTAATTTATTTGCTGTTTCAGCTAATGGAGGCCAGGCAATTATAATCATTGCAAGCTTTCTTGCGATAGGGCTGCCTTTACTAGGAATGCCGCAGTTATTAGTCCGATTTATATCCGCAAGAGATGATGGTGAGATAAAAAAGGCTAGAATTGTTTCATCATTGGTTTTATTAGTACTTACTTTTGGTGCTGTTACCGTAGGGGTGGCTGGTCGTGCTTTATTCCCAGGTCTCGAGGACCCAGAAAATATATTTCCCGTGATATCGAATAATCTCTTTCCACAAATAATTTCCGGAATGTTATTAGTAGTTGTTTTATCAGCAATTATGTCAACGGTAGATTCACTACTTTTACTTGTATCTTCTTCAATTATCCGAGATACATACCAAAAAATTCTTAAATCATCCAAGGATGAAAAGACATTAGCTAATTATGGTAAATATGTAACAATTTTTATTGGCTTGATAGCTGTTTTAGCCGCTGTACAGGAACCACGTGTCATATTTGATTTTGTCTTATTATCTTGGTCTGGTCTTGGCTCAGCCTTTGGGCCAGTTATTATTGGTATTTTATATAATAAAAAGATTACTTGGAAAGGCGTCTTTGCAGGAATGAGCGGAGGCTTTCTTGCGAGTACTATATGGGTTGCTTGGTTTAAGGCAGATTATTATGGTCTTTATGAAGCAATTCCTGGATTTATTGTGGGTTTAATTTTAACTTTTGGAGTCAGTTGGCTGACCAGTCAGAAAAAATAAAGAAAAATCCACCAAAATGTTTATAAAACGTATGGAAAATAGCTATCAATTCCACTATCCTTCGCTCTTTCTAATTTGTATTGTTACTAGCATATTTTATAAATGTCTTTTATAAAGATCTAATAGCTAAAATTTAGAGCTTGAAAAATACGAATTAGATAAGATTACTTAGTATTGTGAGCTTAATCGAATGCTTTCGAGTGCCTCACAAGATTTAAAAATCATATATCGTACATCTTCAAAGGATGCATAAAGTATGCCTCTAGCTGTAGTTATAATTCTGCTTGTAATTGGTTCTTTTGTTTTTCATTTTCTAAGTCCATGGACTTTCACCGAGCTGGCTTCCAACTGGGAGATGGTGGATTTTACTATTGACGTTACATTTGTTGTAACGAGCTTTGTTTTTGCTGCTGTAAATTTATTCATGGCTTATTGCATTATAAAGTTTCGCTATAAAAAGAATGCTAGAGCAAATTATGAGCCTGAAAATAAAAAACTTGAATACTGGTTAACAGGTTTAACTACGATCGGTATTGTAGCGATGTTAGCGCCCGGATTATTCGTTTGGGATAAATTTGTTGATGTACCTGAAGATGCCCATATTGTCGAAGCAGTAGGCCAACAATGGCACTGGACTTATCGCTACCCTGGCGAGGATGGAAAGCTAGGTGAGGTTGATGCCGAGAGAATCTCAAAAGAAAATCCTTTTGGAATCGATCCAGAGGACCCTAACGGTCAAGATGATATTATTGTTTATAATCCTGAGGCACATATCCCTATTGATCAGCCAGTAAAATTTTTATTACGTTCTAAAGATGTGCTCCATAATTTTACGATTGCTCAGTTTCGAGTGAAGATGGATATGGTGCCAGGTATGACTACTTTTATGTGGTTGCAGCCAACGAGGACTGGTCGATTCGAGCTGCTTTGCGAGGAACTTTGTGGAGTTGGTCATTTTGCAATGCGAGGTGCCGTTGTAGTTGATGAGCAGAAAGACTTTGACTCATGGTTATCCAAACAACCAACTTTTAGTGAGGTGATGGCAAAATCAAAAGGGAATGCAGTATTGGGAGCAGCACGTTATGCTCCTTGCGCTGCTTGCCATGGCGTGCAAGGTGAAGGTAATCAAAATTTAAATGCTCCAAATTTGGCTGGTCAGTCTGACTGGTATTTGAAGCGACAACTTATGAATTATAAAACTGGTCTCCGTGGTACCCACAAAAAAGACATGTATGGAATGCAAATGGTTGCTATGGCGGCTACTTTAGTTAATGAAGCTGCCGTTGATGATGTTGTTGAACACATTAATACTTTTCCAGAGGGTCCAACCCAATCAACCATAAATGGCAATATCGAACGTGGTAAACAAAGATATGCTACATGTGCTTATTGTCATGGTCGTGATGGCATGGGATTACAAGCCACTAATGCACCTCGTATAGCTGGTCTCTCCGATTGGTATATGAAGCGTCAGTTACAGAATTGGAAGGAAGGTATACGAGGAGCTCACAAGCAAGATTATTATGGTTATCAAATGGGGCTTTTCAGTCAAACATTAAACAGTGATCAAGCGATTGATGACATCATCGCTTACATTAATACTTTATAGGTTAAAAATTTATGTCATATGTTGCATTTGCAGATCGTGATCATGAGTTAGATCATCATGATCCAGATACATTTCTCACTAAATACGTTTGGAGTCAAGACCACAAGGTCATTGCAATCCAGTATTCATTAACAGCCATAGTCGTGGGTCTGATAGCGCTTGGCTTATCTGTAATGATGCGTTTACAGCTTGGCTTTCCAAATGAATTTAGCTATATAAACCCTGAAAACTATTATCAATTTGTGACAATGCATGGCGTGATCATGGTGATTTATCTTCTCACTGCTCTTTTGCTCGGTGGATTTGGTAATTACTTGATTCCATTAATGTGTGGTGCCCGGGACATGGTGTTTCCATTTTTAAACATGCTCAGCTATTGGACATACCTTGTTTCTGTATTAATTTTAATCGCAAGTTTCTTTGTTGATGGAGGATCAACGGGAGCAGGTTGGACACTTTATCCACCACAAGCTATCAGCCCTGGTACGCCAGGCGTCGATTTAGGCATAATACTGATGCTTGCATCATTAGCTGTATTTATTGTTGCATTCACTATGGGCGGATTAAATTATGTGACAACGATTTTGCAAGCGCGATGTAAGGGCATGACCCTCATGCGAATGCCATTGTCAGTTTGGGGGATTTTTGTAGCGACAGTTCTTGGATTACTCGCATTTCCAGCATTGCTTGTTAGTGCAATTATGATGTTGTTTGATAAGACACTCATGACTAGCTTTTTTATGCCAGCAGTTAGCTCTATGGGTGTTGATCCTGGTTATTCTGGAGGCAGCCCAATTTTATTCCAGCATTTATTTTGGTTTTTTGGACATCCTGAAGTTTATATTGTAGCCCTACCAGCATTTGGTGTTGTTTCAGATGTGCTTAGTACACATGCTCGAAAGAATATCTTTGGTTACCGTATGATGGTTTGGGCAATTATTATGATTGGTGGATTAAGCTTTATTGTATGGGCTCATCATATGTATGTTAGTGGTATGAATCCTTACTTTGGGTTCTTCTTTGCGACAACTACGTTAATAATTGCAGTCCCAACAGCAATAAAAGTTTACAATTGGGTATTAACATTATGGCAAGGTAATATTCATCTTCGAACTCCAATGCTTTTCTCTATTGGCTTTATCTTTACTTTTATCCATGGTGGCTTGACAGGACTTTTCTTAGGTAATGTTACAATCGATTTGCCACTATCAGATACTTATTTTGTTGTAGCGCATTTTCATATGGTTATGGGAGTATCTCCCGTGCTTGTTGTCTATGGAGCAATTTATCATTGGTGGCCAAAAATTACAGGAAAGATGTATAACGAAACTTTAGGCAAGCTTCATTTTTGGACAACCTTTTTTGGTGCTTATGCAGTTTATTTACCAATGCATTATTTAGGATTTGCTGGTGTTCCGCGACGTTACTTTTCAATGGGCAATACCGATTTCCTTCCCGAGTCAGCTCAGGATTTAAATGCGGTAATTACCATATCTGCAATCTTTTTGGCGCTGGCACAACTATTGTTTTTTGCCAACGCTATATGGAGTCTTGTTAGAGGTCCAAAGTCGGATCCAAATCCATGGAGTGCAACTTCCCTTGAGTGGCTCACGCCAGATCATCCACCTAAACATGGTAACTGGGGGCATGAGCTACCAGAAGTCCATCGTTGGGCTTATGACTACAGTGTGCCAGGCTATGAAGACGATTTTATTCCGCAGAATGTCTCCGCAGATAAAGCTCCAAAAGGTGAGGGGCATTAAGTGACAATCGCTTTAGTTTTTCTTGCGCTTATTCTGGCTACACTTTTAGGTTGGTTATTAAAGCAAACGTTTAATGCAGCTCCTTGGGAAATGGAGGCAGTTGGTGATACAGCTCATCATGGCCCCTTAGGTGGAACTGGTAATAAAAGTAAGTTAATTGCATTGCTAACATTCCTCGCAGTAGTTACTTCTTTTTTTGCTTTAATCCTAAGTGCATATGCTTTAAGAATGGAATTAGGTGATTGGATTCCACTAACTGAGCCTCAGCTTTTATGGGTTAATACAATCATGTTAATTGTTGCGAGCATCGTTTTTCAATGGACACGCAATGCAGCAGTAAATGACCAACAAAGTCGCTTGAAGCTGGGGATGATAATTACTGGCGTCCTCACTTGGGGATTCCTTATCGGGCAGTTTATTGCATGGCAACAATTACAAAATCTAGGTCAATTTGTTTCAAGTAATCCGTCAAATGCATTTTTTTATTTTTTGACTGGAGCTCACGCTATACATATTCTTGGCGGTCTTTATGTTTGGGCAAAAGCAACCTCAAAAATTATATCTAGCGCTAGAAGCATTGATGACACATGTCGTAGCATAGAATTATGTACAATTTATTGGCACTTTTTGCTGATAGTTTGGTTAATAATTTTCGGATTAATGTTGTCAACATAATCTATTTGGCTTTAAGGAGTCTGTATGTCAGAAGGCGTACTGCAAAATATGGAAAAAGAGCAGCAGGGTAAATTAGGCTTTATAGAAGACTGGTCTCGAGATAAGCAGGTCTATGGTATGCCCTGGGGTAAAGCCATGATGTGGATCTTTTTGTTATCCGATACCTTCATATTCAGCTGCTTTTTAGTGGGTTATATGTCTGTTCGCATAGCTTCAACAGATCCTTGGCCTAACCCTTCAGAAGTTTTTGCTTTAGAGGCCTTTGGTTACCCAGTGCCATTACTCTTAATTGCATTAATGACTTTCATTCTCATCACGTCATCTGGCACGATGGCCCTTGCTGTTAATATGGGATATCGCAAAAATCGCACTGCAACTTTCTGGTTAATGCTAGCCACAGCTTTGCTTGGTGCCTCGTTTGTTGGTATGCAAGTTTTTGAATGGTCTAAGTTGATTGAAGAGGGTGTCCGTCCATGGGGAAATCCATTTGGAGCAGCTCAATTTGGTTCAAGTTTCTTTATGATTACAGGTTTCCATGGAATGCATGTGACAGGTGGAGTTATATATCTATTGGTAGTTGCTTTTCGTGTAAAAAGAGGGTTCTACGAAAAAATCCCAGATGGTTATAAAATTGTTGAGATTACTGGCCTTTATTGGCATTTTGTTGATCTTGTTTGGGTATTTATTTTTGCATTCTTTTACCTATGGTAAGGGCTAGGAATAATTATTATGTCAGATGATGGACAACATCCATTAAAGATTTACTGGATAATGTGGATTGCGCTCTTTGTGTTGAGTACTCTCTCTTATGCCACAGACTTTATGGATAGAGGTGCTTTACGAACATTTTTAATTTTACTTTTTATGTTCATCAAAGCTGCAGGCATTACTTGGATTTTCATGCATTTAGGCTGGGAACGTTTAGCGATGAAAGTCACTGTATTAGGTCCGCCTATTGCTATTATAGTACTCATTTACTTAATGTCTTTAGAGGGCATTTATGTAGAGGACTCTAGAATTGAAAATTATGGCGAAAGCACAATGGAAGTTGTATCTCCTGAGCATCATTAGTAATTCTTTTGTATTTTTAAAAAAAGTCTTTTGAAGGTTTTTTCTTAGAAAATGTTTAAAAAATCGCCCCTCTCGAGAGCATTTATTCTGGTGCTTGATTCCTTTGGTATTGGTTCAACAGAAGATGCCGTTAAATTTGGGGATGCCGGTGCTGATACATTTGGGCACATTGCCTCTCAAAGAGCTGCTTCGCATGATGGTCCTTTAAATTTACCTAATTTATCTCGACTTGGGTTATTTTATGCTGGCAAAGAAAGCACTGGAAATTTTGCCCCTGGACACGATCCAGAAGTTGATGTCGCCGGAGCTTACGGATACGCAGCTGAGATAAGTAGCGGGAAAGACACCCCTAGTGGGCATTGGGAAATAGCGGGTGTACCAGTCTTGTTTGATTGGGGGTATTTTAAAAATAAGAATAAGGCTTTCCCGGAAAAATTAATAAATGATCTTATTCAATATGGAAATTTACCGGGTGTTCTTGGTAACTGTCATGCTTCTGGTACTAAAATTATTAAGAATTTGGGTAATGAACATATCGATAGCGGTAAGCCAATTATTTATACTTCTTCGGACAGTGTATTTCAGATAGCTTGTCACGAGGAAGTTTATGGCTTGGATCGTCTTTATGATCTTTGCAATATCGCACGTAAGTTAGTTGATAAGTTTAATATTGGTAGGGTAATCGCAAGACCATTTATTGGAGATAGCCCTGAAAATTTTATAAGAACTGGCAATCGTCGTGATTTAACGACACCACCACATGCTCCTACAGTGCTAGATAAATTAGTTGAAAGTGGTGGTAATGTTATTGGTGTTGGAAAGATTTCAGATATTTATGCTCAAAGAGGTATAACAAAAAAGATTACTGCAAGTGGTAATGAAGCATTATTTAATGCCACCCTTTCCGCAATTAATGAAGCTGGTGATCGCTCTATTGTTTTGACTAATTTCGTAGATTTTGATTCATTGTTTGGCCATCGTCGCGATGCACAAGGTTATGCAAGAGCGCTTGAGTATTTTGATTTGCGATTACCGGAAATTATAGAGTTAATGAAAAAGGATGATTTACTTATCATATGTGCAGATCATGGCTGTGACCCAACGTGGCCAGGTACCGATCATACACGTGAGCATGTTCCTATTTTGGTACTAGGTGCTTGCATATCCCCTGGATCACTAGGAAAAAGAGATTCATTTGCTGACATTGGTCAAAGTTTGGCGACATATTTTGATCTACCACCGATGGACTATGGAAAGAGTTTTATTGATGTTATTTGAGGATATAATTCGTGCAAAACGTGACGGAAAAGAGTTAACAGATAAACAAATTCAGTTTTTTGTTGATGGGCTCACTAATCAAAGCATTTCCGCAGAACAAGTATCATCAATAGCAATGGCTATTTTTTTTAGATCCATGTCATTTGAAGAAGCGGGTTTATTAACTGACAAAATGGCATCATCTGGGGCCATGCTTAACTGGGAGAAAGAGGGTCTTTATGGACCGGTGATTGATAAGCATTCAACTGGCGGTGTTGGAGACAAAACAAGCTTTATGTTGGCTCCTATTGCAGCAGCCTGTGGTTGTTTTGTCCCCATGATTGCAGGTCGTGGGCTTGGTCATACAGGTGGTACAATTGATAAACTTGAATCAATAGAAGGCTATAAAACAGCTCCAAATTTTGATTTATTTCGTGACACTGTCAAGAATATTGGATGTGCGATAATTGGACAGACAGGAGAATTAGCACCTGCAGATGGACGCTTTTATTCTATAAGAGATGTGACTGCAACTGTTGAATCAGTGCCACTGATAACAGCTTCAATTTTGTCAAAAAAAATTGCTGCCGGTATTCAGGGTCTTATTTGTGATGTCAAAGTAGGATCAGGTGCCTTCATGAAAACAAATGAAAAAGCTCATGAGCTTGCCAATAGCCTTATTCAGACTGCTAAAAAAGCTAATTTAAAATCTCATGCCATCATTACTGACATGAACGAAGTTCTTGGTTCAACAGCTGGAAATGCTGAAGAGATTCGTGAATCAGTTTTGTATCTAACGAATGAAATTCGTGAATCTCGCCTTGATGATGTTATTTTATCGTTAGGTTCTGAAATGCTGATAGTGGGTGGTATTACTGATGACCGTGATATCGCACGAGAAAAATGCAATCAAGCTATTACGAGCGGAAAAGCTGCTGAAATTTTTGGAAAGATGATCGCAGCTCTTGGAGGCCCTACAGATTTTATAGAAAATTATGATAATTATTTGCCTAAAGCTCCAGTGACCAAAGCCATATATGCTGAGGGTTACATTGAAAGTGTTAATGTTCATGTTATTGGAAATGCCATTATTGAACTCGGGGGCGGTAGAAAAAGAGTAGACGATATTCTTGATTTATCAGTCGGATTCACAAACATTGCACCTATCGGGATAAAGCTTGGTAAGGATAGGCCGCTCGCACTAATACATGCTGCAACTAAATTAGACGCAGAAGTTGCTGCTAATAATTTAAGAAATGCCTATACTTTAAGTGAGTCAGCATCAACTAAACAATCTGCTATAAATAGAATCTTAATAGTATGATTGTAGTAAATACTTTATAGCAATTTTAATAATAATGGCTATCTAGAAAAAAAGAGGGTGATTATGCAAAACTTGATTGGATTAGCAGGAATAATTGTAATTCTTGGTATTGCAGTAGCCTTCTCGAGTGATCGAAAAAAAATAAATATTCGCATCGTCGGATCTGCATTAGGATTACAAACTATAGTTGCAGCTCTAGTTTTATATTTAGAAGCTGGACGTCAAGCAATTGATTGGGTTAGTAAAGGAGTGTTAGCTGTAATTGGTTATTCAAAAGCCGGTATTGACATGGTTTTTGGTCCATTAGCCGATGTTGGTAACTCAGGTTTTATATTTGCGATACAAGTTTTATCTATAATCATCTTTTTTTCAGCGCTTATGTCTGTTTTATATCACTTAAGAATTATGGAATGGATGGTTAAAATTGTCGGCGGTGGCATGCATAAAATCGTTGGTACAGACCCAATAGAATCAATGAATGCAGCGGCAAATATCTTTGTGGGGCAAACCGAAGCACCATTGGTTGTAAAGCCTTATCTAAAGAATTTATCAGAAGCACAAACTTTTACAGTAATGGTTTCTGGAGTAGCTTCAATTGCTGGAACTGTGCTCGCTGGTTATGTCCTCATGGGCGTTGAGCTTAAATATTTATTAGCAGCTTCACTAATGGCTGCACCAGGGGGCTTAATGATGGCAAAAATCATAATGCCTGATGACAATGTTTCGAAGAATAGTTTTGATAAAAAGATAATTGTCGAACCCAGTAGGCATAAAAATATTATTCTTGCTGCCGCTTCTGGAACATCTGATGGGTTACGCCTTGCAGCAACCATAGGCGCTATGTTGATTGCATTTGTAGCATTGATTGCATTATTTAATGGTTTAGTTGGTGGTTTATTTGAAATCTTTGGAATTAAAGGTATTACGTTGCAACTATTACTCGGTAAGATTTTTCAACCAATAATGTATCTTTTGAGTATCCCTTGGGCTGAAGCAGAAGCTGCTGGCGCTTTATTTGGTGAGAAAATAATACTCAATGAATTCGTTGCGTTTTCCCATTTAAATGAGTATTTAGAGGGAATGAGCCCTAGAACGATTGCAATCACGACCTTCTCTCTGTGCGGTTTTGCAAATTTATCATCCATAGCAGTTTTATTAGGAGGTCTTGGAGTTCTTGTGCCCGAAAAAAGAGATTTAATTGGTCGCTTTGGTGTCAAAGCAGTATTGGCTGGCTCATTGTCTAATTTGATGAGCGCTGCTCTCGCAGGTCTTATGTTGACATTTTAATAAAGTATTATTGTAGTAGATTTATACTGTAATTAAGGGTTAACCTAGTTGGTGCGAATCAAATCCTATTGGCAATAACTCATAGATTGAATTTTTTTGCCATTCATTATTTTCATTCATTGTTATTATTACAGTGTCTTCGTTAGCAAATTCAAATATTCTTTGACGGCAACCACCGCATGGCATGCAAGATGAAATTTTAGTTTTACCACCAGCTATAGCAATATGTTTAATTTTATCTCCACCACCAAGAACCATAGCAGATATAGCTGCAGCTTCTGCGCAATTTCCTAATGGATAAGAAACATTTTCAACGTTTACACCAATGTGTAATTTACCCTGATTATCAATTATTGCGGCACCAACTGAATAACCTGAGTAATAACTATAGGATTTATCTCGGGCATTTTTAGCGGTACTTATTAGATCTTCGTCTGAAATCATATTTACTATCTTTTTAATATATATTTTAAAAAATTATTAACTTTAATATTTATTTGAACATTTAAGCTTTACGATTAACTGCAACAGGCTCATTTTGTCGAGATTGTTTATTTAAAGTTTTATAATAACCTGCAAAAGGTGGTCTATTAATGTATCTTCCTGCTCCTCTTTCAACATTTAATTTACCATCTTCGTATACAACATTTCCCTGAGATAATGTGAATGAGGGACAACCTTTTACTTCCATTCCTTCAAAAATATTAAAATCCACGTTTTGATGATGAGTCTTGCTAGATATTAATTTCGTTGCTTCTGGATCCCAGACAACAATATCGGCATCTGCTCCAATTGATATGCTTCCTTTCCTTGGGTAAATATTAAATATTTGTGCAGCATTTGTGGAAGTTACTTTAACAAATTCATTAATCGTTAATTTTCCAGAATTAACTCCATGGTGCCAAAGCACTTCCATTCGATTTTCGATTCCTGCAGTTCCATTTGGGATTAACCTGAAGTCTTTTTTTCCAGCTGCCTTTTGATCAGTGCAGAAACAACAATGATCAGTTGCTGTTGTCTGTAAATTTCCTGACTGAAGACCTTTCCAAAGAGCTTCTTGATGTTCACTTGAGCGAAAAGGCGGACTCATAACATGTGCTGCTGCTGTATTAAAATCTTTGTGGAGATAAACTGAATCATTAACTAATAAATGCCCAGCTAATACTTCACCAAAAACTCGCTGTCCTTGGCTTCGAGCTTTAGTGATTGCATCTAATGATTGAATACAAGAATTATGTACAATGTATAATGGAACTTTTAGTGCTTCAGCAATGGTTATTGCTCTGTTAGCGGCTTCTCCTTCACACTCAGGTGGTCTTGATAAAGGATGCCCTTCGGGACCAGTTATACCTTTTTTGAATAGATCGTTTTGAAGTTGAAAAACTAATTCACCATTTTCAGCATGAACAGTTGGTATTGCGCCTAGTTCAAGCGACCTTGCAAAACTTTTAATTAGTATTTCATCATTTGCCATAATGGCGCCTTTATAAGCCATAAAATGCTTAAAACTATTCACACCATAATCACGAACTAGAGTTTCCATATCGTTATAAACGCTATCATCCCACCAAGTTATTGCTACATGAAATGAATAATCAGAAACAGATTTTTCAGCCCATTCTCTCCACTGTTTGTAGGCATCTAAAATATTTTGCTGAGGAGCAGGAATTACAAAATCAATAATCATTGTAGTACCTCCAACAAGACCAGCTGAGGTACCAGTTTCAAAATCTTCACTGGCAACAGTTCCCATAAAAGGTAGTTGCATATGGGTATGAGGATCAATGCCACCTGGCATGACAAATTGTCCACTGGCGTCAATGATTGTTGTTTCAGGTGTAGGAGGACTAATATTATTCTCTATTTGAGCTATTATTCCGTCAACACACAATATATCTGCTTGTATTGATAATTCTGCATTAACAATAGTGCCATTCTTGATTAAAGTTCTCATGATACACCTCTAGTATCAGCGCGTGCGACGAGGAAATAAATTATTCCACCAAGTATTGATCCGGTAAACCAACCATAAGTATAAAACCAACTGAGTAGTTCAATTTTAAATGAAAGGATTGTTAGGCAAATAGGGATTAAAAAAGAAATCATGCCAGCTATATTCCAAGCTGGGTATCCCATATTATCTTGATACAGAGCTATAAGATTGTACCTTTGTTTTTTTATAAGGAAATAATCAACTATCATTATTCCAGCTATTGGACCAAGTAAGCTGGAGTAACCTAGTAACCAGTTTGAATACATGCTCTCAACGCTGATATCTGTATCTATCCAGCCTAATTTTTTTAATAGCTCCCAGCTCATGAGTAAGATACCCATAAACCCTGTAATTAATACACCTCGATTTTCGTTGATATAGCGGGGAGCAATATTTTGAAAGCTATTAGCCGGGGCAACTATATTTGCTGCAGTATTGGTTGAAATAGTTGCAAGTATGATCATTAGCATAGATAAAATAACCCACATTGGATTATCGATATAACCAATGAGATTAACAGGATCAGAAACAGTCTCACCAACAAGATTTACTGAGGCTGCTGTCAATACAACACCCAGTCCTGAAAATAAAAACATTGTAAGAGGAAGTCCGATAATTTGACCAATAATTTGACTACGCTGAGATTCAGCATATCGACTAAAATCTGGAATATTAAGTGATAACGTTGCCCAAAAACCCACCATAGCAGTGAGTCCTGCCATAAAATATCCACTAAGAGAGGCGCCTTCAGGACGTTTTGCTGGAGTAGAGAGAATCTCTACCATCGACACTTTTGGTATAGCCCAAATAACTAGACCGATTGCAACAATCAAAAGCAGAGGCGCTGCAAGAGTTTCAAATTTCTTAATTGATTCAGAGCCTCTAATAACTACTGCAATATTTAATACCCAAAATATAAAAAAACCAATCACTTCTCCAGTACCGCCCAATGATGCCCAACTTTCAAATAAAGCAGATAACATTAAGTGGATGGCAATACCCCCAAAAAGAGTCTGCACACCAAACCATCCGCAAGCAACAATAGCTCTTATTAGTGACGGAATATTTGAGCCGATAATCCCAAATGAGGCTCTGAGAACAACAGGGCATGGTATGCCATAACGCGTCCCTGGAAATGCATTGAATGTTAAAGGTATTAAAACTATAAAATTTGCAACGAGTATCGTTAATAATGCTTCAGAAACGGACAATCCAAAATAAGCAGTTAAGACTCCTCCAAGTGTATAAGTTGGAACACAGATAGCCATCCCAACCCATAGCGACGCTATATTCCAGCGCGTCCAGGTACGCTGCGATACTTTTGTTGGGGCAATATCGGGGTTGTAGCGCGGACTAGAAGCAATATCTTCACCCACATCAAGTTCAATATGTTCACCAACACTGCGTATGGCACTTAAAGATGAGTTTATTGACATTGATATAAACTACTTATCTGCAAGTAATAAGTAAGTTTCAGTTCTTCTGTCACGAAAAAATTGCCATGTATCTCTAACTTCGCGAATCATATCTAGATCAATCTCATGCACAAGAAGTTCATCATCCGAATAGCTAGCTTGTGCTTCAATTACACCACGAGGATTAACTATATAACTAGATCCATAAAACTCACCCATATTATGTGTTGAATTCCAAGGCTCTTCTTTGCCAACACGATTTATGGCACCTATATAGACTCCATTTGCTGCTGCAGATGCTGGTTGCTCTAGCTCCCAAAGATATTTACTAAGACCAGCAACTGTCGCTGAAGGGTTAACAATATAGTCTGCACCATTTAATGCTAAAGCCCGCCATCCCTCTGGAAAGTGACGGTCATAACAAATATAAACACCTAATTTTAAAAAAGCAGTCTCGAATACAGGCCAGCCTGAATCGCCAGGTTTAAAAAAGAATTTTTCATAAAATCCTGGAGCTACTTGCGGAATATGAGTTTTTCGGTATTTGCCTAGGTATTCACCAGTTGCATCTATAACAGCAGCTGTATTGTAGTAAACACCAGTCATATGTTCTTCATATATAGGCACAACAATTACCATGCTATGTTTTTTTGCATACTCCTGCATTAATTTAGTTGTATAACCATCCGGAATCTTTTCAGCAGCTGCGTACCATTTTCGATCTTGACCTGGACAAAAATATGGTTGAGTGAATACTTCCTGAAAGCAAAGCACTTGCACGCCCTTCGTTGCTGCTTCTTCAATGTATGGAATATGAGCCTCAATCATTCGATCCCGAATTTCTTCTGGTTTCATTGAGCCGTCGCCTTTAAGCGCCATTTGGATTAAACCGCACTTGACTTTTGACATCTTGAGCCTCCGTAGATTCTATTCTTTTCAGTATGTTACATCTATTATTTTATTGTATAGCATACGCTCTTTAGCTAATGGAAGTCTACGATCCATGGGAAAGATTTGATTGATTGTTACGTCTGTTTTTCTTAACATTTTTATAATAGAGTAATATTTATCGAAAGTAATCACAGCAAAACAATTATTAGCAATAAACTATAATCAATGATGGTAAAAAAATATTATGACTACCAAACATATTAATGCTTCTCATGGCGATTTTGCCGAAACAGTATTGATGCCTGGTGATCCGCTGCGGGCACAATATATTGCCAATACTTATCTAGACAAAGTTCAATTAGTTACTAATGTCAGGAATATGTTGGGATTTACAGGAGAATACAAAGGAAAAAAAATCTCTGTTATGTCACATGGAATGGGAATTCCATCTGCCTCAATTTACTGCACAGAGCTTATTAAAGACTATAAAGTAAAGCGTATAATAAGAGTAGGTAGCTGTGGTACTTCACATCCCTCTGTCGGCCTTCGAGATGTAGTAATTGCCATGGGAGCATCAACCGATTCAAATTTCAATCGTATTAGGTTTAGCGGGTATGATTATGCGGCTCTTGCAAGTTTCGAATTATTGGAAAAAGCAATTAAAGTAGCTAAATCTCATAAAGTAAGATATCACGTCGGTAATATTTTTTCTTCCGATCTTTTCTACACTCCTGATATTGAAATATTTCAAACACTAGCAAAATATAATATCTATGGTGTTGAGATGGAAACAGCGGGCATTTATTCGATTGCTGCTGAAAATAGTGTTGAAGCTCTAGCAATATGCACTGTTAGTGATAATGTTATTAATGGCGATGCTTTATGTGCCGAAGATCGCGCAACCACATTCGATGAGATGATTGAAATGGCGCTAGGAATAGCTTCTTGAAAAATTAGATATGACTAATTGTAAATTAAAAATTAATGTTTATTGACATTAAAGTTATTTGACACAAATTAAACTTGCATTAAGTCATTAAGGATACCCTTATTAATGCGAGCCCCCAGCTGTTGAATGACCTTAGTAGCACAATAAGTACCATACTTAGCGCACTCAGATAAATCATGATTATTTACAAATCCAAATAAAAAACCTGCTGCATAAGCATCGCCGGCTCCTGTGGTATCAATAATTTCTTTTACATCCAAAGCATCTTGAAAAATCGTATGATCATTTCGAATAATAATAGAACCTTTTTCTGCTCGTGTTATTACAAATAAAATATTTAGTTTTGATAATTTATTAATAATTTCCTTACTGTTTTTAGTGCCAAATAATGCATTAATTTCATCTTCATCTGCAAATACAATATTTGCTTCATTTTTAACAAATATTTCAAATTCATTGCGATGTCTTTCTACACAGAACGAGTCTGATAATGACATGGCTATAGTTGCATTATTAGCCCGACCAATTTCCGCAGCTTTTTTTGCAAGCGCAGGGCCATCTTCAATATCCCAAACATAACCTTCTAAAAGAATTATTTTAGGTTTTTTTATTGTTATTGAATCAATATCAGATAAACAAAGTTCAAGGCAGGCCCCCAAATAGGTCTGCATTGTTCTTTGACCGCCTTCACTTATCAAGATATGGCTTCTGGCTGTTGATTTGCCAAATTTTGTTGGCTTAAGCCGAATATCTACTCCTAAATTTTTCATATCATTATTGAAGATATTTCCAAAAGCATCATCATGGACTTTTCCAATGTAGGAAGATTTGCCTCCAAGATTAGCAAATCCAGCAATAGTGTTTGCAACTGAACCACCTGAAATTTTTTCTGTTGAATTTAGTAACGAATAGAGTTTTTCTGCTTGTTCTTCATCAATTAGCGTCATTGACCCAAGAGGCGCACCAATGGCGCCTAAAAATTTTTTATCAATGCGCCCAAGTATGTCGACAATTGCGTTGCTGATACCTAGTAACTGTTCTGAATATATCATTAGAAGCTTTTGTAAATTAGTAATGTTTAATTATAAATTATCAATAATGGCGTTAAGTGTTGCACTTGGCCGCATAGCATTAGAGACCATCAAGATGTTTGGTTGATAATAACCACCAATATCTACCGTTTTTCCTTGAGCATCTAATAGTTCTTTGTTAATTATCTTTTCATTGTGAGCTAATTCTTTGGCTATCTTAGTAAATCTTTCTGCAAGGTTAGGATTTTCGTTATTTTTAGCTAAAGCTTCAGCCCAGTACATTGCAAGGTAAAAATGGCTCCCTCGATTATCAAGCTCATTAACTTTTCGAGACGGTGATTTATTTTCCTCAAGGTATCGACTATTTGCATCATTAAGTGCATTCGATAAAGTCCTTGCGGCTAAATTGTCTGTTTTTTCAGAAATATCTTCGATTGATACTGCTAAAGCAAGGAATTCTCCTAGTGAATCCCAACGCAAATGACCCTCATTCAAAAATTGTTGCACATGTTTTGGCGCAGAACCACCAGCACCTGTTTCGTAGAGTCCGCCGCCTGCTAACAATGGCACAATAGATAGCATTTTTGCACTTGTGCCAAGTTCAAGTATCGGAAATAAGTCTGTAAGGTAGTCCCTAAGGACATTACCAGTTACAGAAATTGTATCTTCTCCATTTGCAACTCTATTGAGAGTGAACTTCATTGCTTCAATTGGCGTGAGAATCTGAATATCTAATTTTTGAGTGTCATGATCTTCTAAATATAGTTTCACTTTCTTAATTAAAGACACGTCATGAGCTCGATTTTTATCTAGCCAAAAGATTGCAGGTGTTTTAGTTTGTCGAGCGCGATTAACTGCTAATCTTACCCAATCTCGAATAGGTAGATCTTTGGTTTGGCACATACGCCAGATATCACCAGTATTAACGTTGTGCTCAAATATTAAATTTCCAATTTCATCTTCAACATATACCTTACCAGCTGATTTAATTTCAAAGGTTTTGTCATGGGATCCATATTCTTCAGCTTTCTTTGCCATTAACCCAACATTGGAAACATTGCCCATAGTCTGCACATTAAATGCACCATTTTTACGACAAAAATTTATTACTTCATTATAAATACCTGCATATGATCCATCAGGGATTATTGCTTTAGTATCAGCAAGATGACCATCTGGCCCCCACATTTTTCCTGATGAACGAATTGCAGCAGGCATGGAAGCATCAATAATAATATTACTTGGAACATGTAAATTTGTTATGCCTTTATCTGAATCAACCATAGCTATTTTTGGTTGTATTTTATATACAGCATCAAAATCAGCTTCAATTTTTGTGCGTTGATCATCTGGCAATTGAGAAATTTTTGAATAAATATCACCAACGCCATTATTAATATCAACTCCAATTTCTTCCAGAATAGGAGCATACTTTTCAAAAGCAGTTCTAAAAAAAACCTTAACAGCGTGTCCAAATATTATAGGGTCTGAAACTTTCATCATAGTTGCTTTTAAGTGTAATGACATCAGTATATTTTCTTCTTTTGCAGCTTTAAATTCTTCCTCAAAAAAATTACAAAGTGATTTTATATTCATACATGTAGCATCAATTACTTCATCCTTTTCAACTAAGATTTTGTCACGAAGTACGGTTTTACTTCCATCATCTGCATGAAATGTTATTTTGAGATTTCCACAATCTTTAATCACAACTGATTTTTCATTTGAATAGAAATCTCCATTCTTCATATGCACTACATGAGATCTTGATGATTGTTCCCATGGACCAATTGAATGAGGATTATCCTGAGCAAACTTTTTTACAGCTTTTGCAACTCGACGATCTGAATTACCTTCGCGTAGAACTGGGTTGACTGCACTACCAAGAACTTTTTTGTATCTAGATTGAATTTCTCTTTCACTTCCATTTTTTGGTTCTTCTGGGTAGTTTGGAATATCGTAACCATGTGATTGTAACTCAGATATAGCCTCTAGTAGTTGAGGTACTGATGCACTGATATTAGGAAGTTTGACAATATTTGCATCTGGACTGTTAGCAAGAGCACCTAATTCTTTTAAAGAATCTTCCTGTTTTTGTTTTTCTTTTAAATTTTCAGGAAAATTTGCAATTATTCTACCTGCCAAAGATATATCACGTGTCTCCACAATGATATTAGCAGTTTTTGTAAATGCATTGACAATTGGAAGAAATGAATAGGTTGCTAGGGCCGGAGCTTCATCGGTGACTGTATAAATTATCTTTGCTTTACTCATGTTTTTCCTAATTAAATAAAAAATTTAATATTTAATACTATTTTTAATCATAATAGTTACTTATAAAAATTGCTCTAAAATCATTCACATTAGTTTTAGTTGGTCCAGTAATTACTAAATCATTAATTGAATTAAAAAAATCATAGCTGTTATTTTGGTCAAGCATATCTCTTGCATTTATGCCTAAAGATTTAGCTCTACTGAGAGTGCTAGGGGTTACGTAACAACCAGCATTGTTTCCACCACCATCAATTCCATCTGTATCACATACAATTGCTTGAATATCACTTTCCCCATTTAGCTCGAGGGCTAACGATAAAGCATACTCACCATTTCGACCACCACGACCATTTCCACATACTTCTACAGTTGTTTCTCCTCCAGAAATAATGACGCAAGGGGGAGTTACTGGTCCATTACCTGATTTTATCTGCATGGCTAGTTTGGCATGCTCTCTTCCTAAAATTCGGGCATCTCCGGAAAGATCACCAAGAGAATATGGCATTACATTATACTTAATAGCAATATTAGAAGCCGCTATTAAAGCGTCGTCACTAGTTGCAAGAATACGAATATCATTTTTAGTAACTTTAACTGGCTTACTGTTTTCTATTATTTTTTTTGTTTTTTGTGAAATATCAACTTTATATCGATTAAGAATTTCAAGTGCTTCTTTACCGGTGCTTGCATCTGTAATAGTTGGACCAGAAGCAGCCATTGATACATCGTTTCCAGGTATATCAGAAATAATCAGCGTGATAATTGAAGCGGGATAACAAATATTGGCTAATTTACCTCCTTTAATTGCGGATAACTTTTTACGTACACAATTAATTTCATGAATTCCAGCTCCAGAATTAAGGAGGGCTGATGTAATCTTCTGTTTCTCATATAGTGAGATACCATTTATCGGGAGACACATAAGCGATGATCCACCTCCAGAGATGAGACAAATTACTGAATCACTCTCTCTTAAATTAGAAACAGTATTTATTAATTGAGTTGCAGCTTCAAGACCAGCTTCATCAGGTACTGGATGTGATGCTTCTATAACTTTAATGTGTTGACAGCTTTCCGCATAACCATAGGGAACAATTACCACCCCTTCAATTGGCTCTTCCCATTGTTTTTCAATAACTTTTGCCATGCTGGCAGCTGCTTTACCAGCACCAATGACAACAAGTCTTCCTTTTGGCTTAGATGGTAACCATCTTGGTAAACAGTGCAAAGGTAAAGCTGCAGATATAGCAGAATCAAGCAATTTTTTTAAAAAAATTTTTGAATCAATCATAATTTTTAGATAATTTATTTCGATGAAACATATGGTGTAAGACGATTGATTAAATTCGACAACTCTGGTCGGTTCTCTAGAAGCTGTTTGATTGAAAACCCAGATAACTCGTAAGGTAGAACTAACCACTCATTGGTTTCATGTATGAAAAAGTCAGGTGTCCGTAAGGTTTTTTTTGTAGGCCTATACCAGACTGTAGCTATACGAATATCTTTTGGTAGATTGCGCCTAGCTTTTTTTGAAAGTTGATTAATAACAGCATTAACACTGGATCCAGTACTATATACATCATCTACAATTAATAGTGAGTGATGAGAGCTGAGATTTTCAAGTAAATATTTAAGTCCGTGTACCCTAATCGTCTCCGCTTTTCTAACCATTTGGGAATACCCGTCAGGCCCCGTATAAGACGATGTGCGAATTGCAATATGATCAGTTTTTGTACCGAAATAATCTAGGCCCTCCTGAACGGCAATACCAACTGCGCTTCCTCCGCGCCATAATCCAACTAAAAAATCAGGCTCAAAGCCACTTTCATAAATTTTAACTGCCAATTTGAATGAATCTCGAAGTAAATTATCAGCTGCAATAAATTGCTTATCCATTATTGTTATCCCTGGGCCGTGCTACTCTAGAAATATAATCAGACATTATACCTATCACATGGTGTACGCATAGAAGAGAATAAAGATGAAAAAAACTATAATTTCAGCACATGACTTACTTTATGATTCTATTGATTTAGGCATCAAAGTCCTTGAAAGTGGCTTTAAGCCGACAATGATTATTGCTATTTGGCGTGGTGGAACACCTGTAGGAATGGCCCTTCAAGAAACACTCTCATATTGTGGTGTTGCATCCGATCATATTGCAATTCGCACATCATCTTACACTGGAGTTGAAGAGCGTAGTAAAGTTGTTGTTCATGGGCTAAATTATATCGTTAAGAAAATATGTCATGATGACCGCATTCTAATTGTAGATGATGTATTTGATACAGGTAATACGATTGTTTCAGTTATCGCAGAGTTAACAAGGCGAGCAAGAGGAAATACACCAGCAGATATTCGTGTCGCAGTTCCATGGTTTAAACCTCAATGCAATGAAACAGATAAAATACCTGACTATTATTTACGCGAGACTTCTGAGTGGCTTGTATTTCCACATGAACTTGATTCGCTATCAGTAGAGGAGCTAAGGATGAGCAGACCCGAGATTGCAACAATTATTGAGAATGTGAATTTTAAAAATTAACGAGTTTAAACAATAAAATATTTAAAATGGAAAAGATAACTAATTTCGAATTTGAGCTTAAAAAATTTGCAAAGGTGTTAAAGAGCAGGCGCACAATTGAGATCTTTTTGCAAAAAAAAATACCTTTAGACTTCATAAAAAAAGCAATTGATGTAGCTATTTGGGCACCTAATCATCATGTCACAGAGCCGTGGCATTTTTATCAATTAGGAGATGCAACAAAGAGAAAATGTCTTGATCTTTGTGTTGAAATAGTTACCAAAAAAAAAGGTAAAGAGGCAGCTGAGTTTAAACGAGCTAGTTGGGCTAAGAAACCTGGTTGGCTTGTAGTAACATGTAAAAAATCATCTAACGAAATACTACAGCTTGAGGACTATGCAGCTTGCTGTACAGCAGTGCAAAACCTCTCATTGTATCTTTGGAAAGCAGGTATTGGATCTAAGTGGATTAGCGGAACAATTGTAAGAGATCCAAGATTTTTTAAAATTATTGGAATCAACCCTGATAAGGAATTTGTTGTCGGCCTCATATGGTATGGCTACCCAAAAATTATACCGACACAATCAAGAAAAAGATCTAGAGAAGTAAGCACAAATTGTCCATAGGCGATAAACTTTTTGACATTCTATTTAGTTTCAAAAATTTTTAGTGTTTGATCTTAAATAATAATTAATTTTTAGGAAATGTAATGTTAAATTTTAAAAAGAATCTTTTTATGTATAGTATTTTAGTAATTCTTTTATTTACTAATACTGCTTTTGCAGCATCTCCAAACAAAATTAATCAAGAATCTGACAAAATACTCAAGTTATTCAAAAGCAATGTAAATGATGCTGAAATTTTCCTTAATCAAGCAGCTGGCTACCTTATTTTTCCTCGCATAACAAAAGTGGGAGCTCTAGTTGGAGTTGAGACAGGCGAGGGTGTATTACGCGTAAATGATCAAGCGATCGAATACTATAGAGCATTAGCTGGTTCATTTGGATTTCAATTTGGCGCACAGACTAAATCACTTTTGATTGTTTTCATGACAAAGCAATCTTTGGAAAAATTTTATGCATCGAATGGATGGAAATTTGGATTAGACGGCTCGATAGCAATTATTGATTTAGGTATTGGCAAAACGATTGATACACAGAATATAAAGGATCCAATAGTTGCATTTATTTTTGGTTCAAAAGGTCTTATGTTTAATCTTACACTTGAAGGTTCTAGATTCATCAAGATTGATAAAACTTAAACAATTTAAATCTGTTTTGTTTATGAAGCTTTAATATATCCACCGTTATAACTGCCACTTTTTCTGCGGACTTTAGAGTGATCTACAACTCTTTGGCGAGCTATACCTCGAATTTCTTCTATAGATGAATATCCTTCATGCTCAAGATAGTCGTTTAAATCATCTTTAAGTTCTTGAATAAGTTTAACTCCTACGCCACCACTACCCTTTTCCTCCATTGCAGCTGTGCATACTTGTAAATTACCAGCTCCATGCGCAATAAAGTTAAATGCTTCACGAAACCCTCTTATTCCTCCTATTCCTGAGATAGCTTTATCAGGAAAGGCTTTCGAAACATCAGATACCTTTTGAAGAGCTTGGTGAAGGATTGCTAAACCACCCAAACCTCCAGACGTGACTAATCCATCAACCTCTACTTCAAATTTCATTGTTTCTGGATCCATTAGAGGAAGAGATGGGAAAGTATTGCATAGAGATATAGACGATGCCCCTGACTCGTATGCCACTTGAGCTGCTTCCACTAGTGTGGATGTTGCTGGTGTTAATTTTACCCAGATTGGGACTTTTACTGAACTGATGACAGCCTTTAAAACTGATCTAATAATTTTTTCATCATTAGCAATATTAGCACCCATATCTTTACGATCCATATGAGGGCACGACATATTTAATTCAATTGCATCACATCCAGCACCTACACAAGCTTTAGCAAGTTTTTGCCAATTATTCATTTCTTTTTCATTACCTGCGCCAGCCATAATAGAAGCAATAACCATACGATCTGGAAATGTTGTCTTTATTTCTTCTAAATCCGGCAACCATAAATCAAGTGGTTGATCTGAAATAAGCTCCCAATTCCATGATGAATGGGAAACAGTGTCATCTCGTTTTATACGAGAAACATAAGGTTTTTCTTTACTTGAGCGTTGATAGATTGTCTTTGGACCAGCTACATTCTCCACTGGGTGTAAACCAATTGTCTTGGTAACAACTCCGGCCCAACCAGCTTCAAAAGCCTTTAAAATTTTGCGTTTACTTTCTGTTGGTGGTGCAGACGCAAGAATGAAAGGATTTATAAAATTAAGCCCAGTAAAGATTGTTCCAAGTCTATTCATATTAATCTTCCATTACTAATTTTTCTTTTATAATAATTTACAACAGTACATAATTATCTCCCATTTAAAAAGCATACCAATTATTTCGTAATTTATCTTTCATGTTGTTTCGATGCAAAGCATACTCTAGGGGTATTTATATTTTGTTTGTTCAATATGAACTTAAGATAGTATCTAACTTAATCTTTTAATGGAGAAAGATCTTGTTTGAATCTCTAGAGTTGCTAAGCACGGATGCAATACTTGGCCTAATTGCCGAATATAAAAATGATACACGTTTAGAAAAAATCGATTTAGGAGTTGGGGTTTATAGGACCATGGATGGTAAAACACCTGTATTAAATGTAGTAAAGAAAGCAGAACAAATGCTCGTTAATGACCAAGAAAGTAAGGTGTATATTGGAACTGCAGGTTCAGCAAATTTTAATTCTGAGATTCAGAAATTGATATTTGGTGAAATCGACTTGAATGACCGCATGGTAACTATTCAAGCACCAGGTGGATCAGGATCTTTGAGGGTGGCTGCTGAAATGATTCTTCGTGCGTCACCATCATCATCAGTATGGGTTAGTGAACCAACCTGGGCAAATCATATGCCATTATTATCCAGTGCAGGAGTGAGTATCAAACCATATCCTTATTATGATTTTGAAAAACATGTCATAAAATTTGATGAAATGTTAGATACGCTTCGTAATGCCTCTGCAAGTGATATCGTATTACTGCATGCTTGTTGTCATAACCCAACTGGCCTCGATTTATCAAAAGATCAATGGCAACTCCTTACTGATATTGTAATTGAGCGAGATTTAATACCATTTGTTGATATTGCATATCAAGGCTTTGCAGATGGTTTAGATGAAGATGTATATGGTATTCGCCATATGACTAAATTTGTCTCTGAAATGATTGTGTCAAGCTCTTGCTCAAAGAATTTTGGATTGTATCGTGATCGTGTAGGCGCTCTCTCAATTCTTGCTAAAGACAAAGACTCCAAGAGGATTATAGATAGTCAGATAAATAATGTTGTCCGTACAATTTATTCAGTTCCACCTGATCATGGAGCTGCAGTTGTAAGTCTTATCTTGAATAATGAAAAATTGCGAAATGAATGGATTTTAGAGCTTGCCGAAATGCGTGAACGTCTTAAAAGCATGAGAATTATGCTATATGAACTATTGTTGGCAAAAGCTCCAAAATATGATTTTTCTCATTTGGTTAGAGCGACTGGAATGTTCTGTTTTCTCGGAGTGACTGAGGAACAAGTCAAGGAATTGAAGAAAGATTTTGGAATTTATATGGTGAATTCCAGTCGCATTAATATTGCTGGCATTACTCCTAGAAATGTTAATTACCTAGCAAATTCAATTATTGATGTACTTCAATAAATTTTAATCATCTTCCAATATTAAGCGGCTTTTTTTATTAAGAGTTAACTTTTTTGCTACACCAGCATTAAGCTCCAGCACATATTTAATTGGCTCAATAGAACTATGAGGCTTGAGTGACATAGGTTCAGCGCCATAGATAATTGATGAAACTAAGCCATCCTCTCGTACAAAAATTAAATCGAGTGGTATATAAGTATTCTTCATCCACATGGAATGGACGCCGCTTCTCTTATAAATAAATAACATACCAGTATTTTCTGGCATATTTCTAACAAACATTAATCCTCGACGTTGTTGGTATGGCTCTTCTGCTAGATAAATTTGTAATTTATGCTTAACATCATTACCTGAATTAATAATTAATGTTTTTTTTTCAAAATTATTAGCTAAGGATTGAGTGTTATTTATATTTTTTTCTGTGGGTGTTTTGCATGCTGTGAGTATCAGCATAAATAAAACAAATGTAAAAATATTTTTAGATATTTTATAAATCATTTTCATTTACCTCTTAATTTAAAGGATACTCGAGGTCTGATCAAATTTCGATATGTCTTTATGACATTTACTTCAACTAGTAGTGCACAGCATAATACCTATAATCTTTAAAATTTTTATAAAAATTATTAAATTATTTTGCGATAATTACAGTCAAGTTTAAAATATTATTTGTCATAATTTTGTGGAGCAGTGAATGAAAGTAAGAGAACAATTTCAAAAGCTTGAAGATCATGCAAGTAAATTGATTATTGGTCAGTCTCATTTGATTAATCGTATGTTGATTGCACTGCTTTGTGATGGGCATCTTCTTGTTGAAGGTGCACCCGGTTTGGCAAAAACACGAGCCATCAAGGTTTTATCAAAAAGTATTAAAGGAAATTTTCATAGACTACAATTTACTCCTGATTTGCTTCCAGCTGATTTGACTGGTACTGATATTTATCGGCCTCAAGAGGGAACTTTTGAGTTTAGAAAAGGCCCCTTATTTCATAATCTTATTCTTGCAGATGAAATTAATCGTGCTCCAGCAAAAGTTCAATCAGCGTTACTTGAAGCAATGGAGGAAAGGCAGATTTCTGTTGGTGATAAAAGCTATCCCCTTGAAGAACTTTTTATGGTTATGGCAACTCAAAATCCAATCGAACAGGAAGGAACGTATCCATTACCAGAGGCGCAATTAGATCGTTTCTTAATGCATGTTGAAGTTGGTTATCCAACAAAAGAAGATGAACAGAAAATACTTAAGCTTAATCGAGATGAAGCAAAGAAAATACAGCGCGATATATTTCAACCTTCTGAGCTTTTAGCTTTAAATTCAATAATGAGTGCTCGAAGTGAAATCTTAGATTTATATCTCTCACCGGAGCTAGAGAAATATATTGTTAATATTGTTGCTGCAACTAGAAATCCAGGTTTAGTAAATAACAGTTTAAAAGGACAGATACTTTATGGGGCAAGCCCTCGAGCAAGTATCAGTATTGATCGATCAGCAAGAGCTCATGCATGGCTCTTGGGAAAAGATTATATTGGTCCAGAAGATATCCAAGCAGTCACACCTGATGTTTTAAGGCACCGGTTAGTTTTGAGTTTTGAAGCTGAGGCAGATGGAGTGAGCTCAAACTCTATTATTCAAGGCATCCTAGATGGAGTTGGAGTACCTTAGTGGAATCTAAACAGACTCTACCTGGCAATTCACCGGTAAATATTAGTCAGACTGAACTCATTAGTCTTAACGGGCTAGCTAAAACAATTTCACTTGACGTATTAAATGTTAAATCATTTCAAACAGGTGCTTATATTTCACTCTTTCGTGGGCGCGGTATGGAGTTTGATGAGTCACGTCCTTATCAACCAGGTGATGACCCCCGAAGCATAGATTGGCGCGTTACTGCTCGAAGTTCTTTTGCTTATACAAAACTTTTTCGTGAAGAGCGGGAAAGACCAGTTTTTGTAGTAACTGATTTTAGATCTAGCATGGATTTTGCTACCCGTGGTTGTTTTAAGTCAGTCAATGCTGCAAAGGCAGCGGCACTGATTGCTTGGTCAGCTCATCATAGAGGTGATCGATTAGGGGGTTTAATATTTGGCGATAAGTTACATTGTGAACTAAAACCACGTCTTGGTCGTAAATCAGCATTGAGATTTATTCATAATCTAATTGAAATTAAAAATTGGCGAAATGAGTCCACTCATGAGGCGTCACATTCATTTACTAAAGCGATGGCAGCCTTACGTAGAGTTTCCAGGCCAGGAAGTCTTGTTGTTATTATTAGTGATTTCAATGGTTTTAGCAGAGCCTCTCAATCACATCTTTCTAATGTTGCACGTCATAACGATGTGTTTATTATTTTTATGCATGATCCAATTGAGAAAATTTTACCACCACCTGGTCATTATCGTATTGTTGCGCCGAGTGAAGAATTAGAAATTAATACTTCTTCAAAAGCTGCACGTCGTAACTATGAAAATAAGTTTATTAATAAGGAGCAAAATTTAAAAAAATTCTGTCGTAGATATGGAATTCATTTAATGTCTATTTCAACTGATGATAATCCAGTTACAGCATTACAGAGTGCATTAGGAAAAAGGTCAAATAAATTATGAGTTTTTCTGAGCTTCCATTACGACCGCTTCACTTACCTATTCCAGTAGGTTGGTGGCCTTTAGCACCAGGCTGGTGGGTGATGATGGCGTTAATAATATTAGTTATTGGCTGGATTTTTCTTCGTACCTTTCAAGCTTATAAACTTAATGCTTCACGAAGACTTGCTTTATTAAATTTAAAGAAAATTGAAGAAAATTTTCTGTTAGATAAAGACCAATTAATTCTAACTAGAAAAATTTCCAATTTGTTACGCCGTACCATGCTTGCATACGAACCCCGTAGCAAAGTAGCAGGCTTAACTGGCGATGCCTGGATGAGGTGGCTAGATCAAGGTTTGCCAACACCCTATTTTCAAACTGAGGGCTATGAAATTTTACTTAAAATCCCATATCAAGATTATAAGAGTGAAATTAAAGATGCTGATTTACGCAAATTTTTAGAGGCCGTTCGCATGCGCCTTGTATTGCCAATTAGAGGCTCTAAATAGTGTGGTCTTTTGCTTGGCCCTTTGTTTTATTGGCGCTGCCATTGCCAATCATTATTCATTATTTGATGCCAAAATCTAAAAATCTTACTGAAATAGGTCTACGTGTTCCAGATATGGCTAATTTTTCAACTTTGAAAAACCAAAATAGTAAAAATTATTTTTATAATTGGGAATCTTGGATAGCAATAATTGCTTGGATTCTTTTAGTAATATCCGCTGCTCGTCCAGAGCGGATTGGTGATGAGTTAGATGTATCAGTGGCTGGTCGAAATTTAATGATAGCCGTCGATTTATCTGGAAGCATGAATCAAAAGGATTTTGAATTAGCTGGTTTCCGTGTGGATCGATTAACTGCAACAAAAGCCGTTGCAAGCGATTTTATTAACCGACGTAAAGGGGATCGAATTGGCCTGATTCTTTTTGGTGAAAAAGCTTATCTTCAAGTGCCGCTTACATTGGATCTTGATACCGTCAATACTTTTTTAATGGAAGCTTTCATTGGGCTTGCGGGTGAAAAAACTGCAATTGGTGATGCAATAACTCTGGCTGTTCGTCGAATATACGAACAGGATGAAAAAAAGATTGACCAGGTATTAATACTTTTAACTGATGGTGCAAATACTGCCGGGGAAATAAGACCTTTAAAAGCTGCCGAACTTGCAAAGCAAATAGGGTTAAAGATCTATACCATTGGTATTGGTGCAGAGCAGCTTAGAGTAAAATCTTTGTTGGGTGGTCAACGCCTCATAAATCCATCTATTGATCTTGATGAAAATACTTTAACTAATATTGCAAGTCTTACAGATGGGCAATATTTTCGTGCGACTAATACCAAAAGTTTACAGGAAATATATAAATTAGTTGATGAGCTTGAGCCAATTGAGGAGCTTGAATCAGGTTTTAGGCCAGTTAAGTCATATTTTTATTATCCTTTAGGGCTATCATTGATGCTAAGTCTGTTCCTAAGTGTTGTTATATTAATTAAAAGATCATTTTTAACAAAAGCTAATAAGGAAATTGAGATTGCTAAATGATTTTCACTGGTTGCGTCCCGAATGGTTTCTTTTGATTCCAATTATTTTTGTGGCTATATATTTTTTAGCTTTCAAACAGTTAGGATCTACTAATTGGAGCTCAGTAATCGATCATGAGTTAATTCCATATGTTTTATCTCAAAATCCTGTGCGGGACAAAGATGCTAGATGGATATTAATGACTATTGCATGTCTTATTGCAATCATTGCACTCGCTGGACCATCATGGAAACGCATTGAACAACCAGCATTTAGACTGGATCAATCATTGGTAATTGCATTAGATTTGTCTCTTTCAATGGACACTCAAGATTTGATACCAAGTCGACTTCAGCGAGCTAAACTAAAGATTTTAGATATATTAGAGCGTCGAAAAAGCGGGCAAACCGCTTTAGTTGTTTACTCAGCTAATGCTTTTACAGTTACACCCTTAACTACTGATGTAGATACAATTGCTTCACTCGTAAGTAGTCTAGACACAGATATCATGCCAAGTCGGGGTAGTTATCCAGAAGTTGCGATTAATAAGAGTAAACAGTTGCTTGAACAAGCAAATGTCAGCATTGGTAAAATATTACTCATAACAGATGGTGGATCATCACCAGAAGCAACCAGTGTCGCTCAAAGCTTAAAAGGTAAAGGATTTACTTTATCTATATTGGGCGTTGGCACGGTCGATGGAGCACCTATACCACTTAAAATGGGTGGTTTTGTGACTGATAACCGGGGAAATATTGCCATTCCAAAATTAGAAGAGAAAGGATTGCAGATTCTTGCAGAAACTGGTGGTGGTGATTATGCCAGGATTACGGATAATGATAGTGACTTAAATAAATTGCTATTTTTAGATTCATTAAAAGCAAATGTCTCTCATGGTGATCTATTGGCCACCGACCAATGGCGCGATGAAGGTCCATGGTTATTATTATGCCTAATTCCGTTGGCTTCTTTGGCTTTTAGGCGTGGCTGGATGATTGTATTAATATTTTTTATCACACCATTCCCACTAGCACAGGCCTCTATCTGGAATGATTTATGGCTCACTAAGGATCAACAAGCTAAGAAAGAACTCGATGATGGAAATCCATCAATTGCTGCAAATCTTTTCAAGAGTCGTGAATGGAAGGCAATTGCTGAATATGAGGCTGGTAATTATGCTGAAAGTGCTTCCATTTTTTCAGAGAATAATAATGCTCGGGATTTATATAACTTAGGTAATGCCATGGCCCTTCAAGGAAATCTTGATACAGCAATAGAAGCTTACCAAAAGTCCCTTGATTTGCAGTCGGATAATGAGGATGCAACTTTTAATCTTGAGCTTTTGAAGAAGGTAAAGGAAAAAGAAGCACAGCAAAATCAAAATGATGATAATCAAAAGGCTCAAAATAGTGAGGAAGACCAATCAAAGTCTAATGGGCAGTCGAGTGAAAATAGAAAAAAAGGCGACTCTGAAAATAGTAGCTCTTCATCTGAGGATAAATCAGAAAAAAATAATAATTCATCTAGTAATGAATTTAATGGTAACTCTGAAAAAGATATTCAAGCTCTTAAAGAAGAATTACAACGCGCTAGCCAAGAAAATAATTTAAATGAAGATGTGGAGCATCAATCAGAGGTCGAACTTGCTGAAATAAGAAAACAGCAAGAACAAGACCAAGCAATAGAGCAATGGTTGCGTAGAGTTCCAGATGATCCAGGCGGTTTATTACGAAGAAAATTTAGATATCAATATCAACGTTCTGGTAAAGACCAAGATGGTAATAATGTCTGGCCTGATAATGAGGCACAGCCATGGTGAATTTAGGAAAAACTAGTCGAAATATCTTTATGATTTTGCTTGGATCTTTTTTATTAATCTCAGTAGCAAATGCAGAGATTATTGCTAGTGTTGATCGCAATTCAATTGATTTCAATGAATCTTTTGTTTTGGAGATAAAGATAAATAAAGACACCAATTTAGAACCTGATTTCTCCATACTCGATAAAGATTTTCTTAGAGGTCAATTAAGTCGCTATAGAAACACTTCAATCAACAAATTTGCTGAAGCAATACATAGTCAAAAATGGGTTGTAACACTTAAGGCAAAAAAAATAGGTAAACAAGTCATACCGGCAATTTCAATTGGAAGTGAAAGCAGTAAACCAATATTAATCACTGTCAATGAGTCGCGTTTATTAATGCCAGGAGAGGCAGAAATTTTTATTACAAGTGAAGTTGATTTTGAAGAGGCCTATGTTCAATCTCAAATTATTCATAGATCTAAAATATATAGTTCTGTTGCAACTCGTCAGCAAGTTTATAGTCCCCCAGTTATTACTGGTGCTGATATTCTGATTGAGAAAGCTGCAGAAAATCAATATTACAAGGCAAGCCTTAATGGACAAACCTATAATGTAACAGAGATTGTCACAGCAATTTACCCCCAAGCGAGTGGAGAGATCGAAATTTTACCAGCTTATTTTGAGGCTAGAATAATAAATGATGGCGGCATAACTGGAAAAAAGCTTTTTGAATCTGGTGCGCATAAAGTAAAAATTCTCCCAATTCCTAGGCCACCAAAAGCTTTTCCTAATGCTAATTGGCTTCCTGCGCTGGACATTCAATTAAACCAAGAGTGGTCTCAAGATCCTAATTATATTTCTGTTGGTGAGCCATTTACACGAAAAATTACAATTAGTGCTCTTGGACAAATTGAAACTCAAATTCCAACATTATTGCCACAAGATATTGAAGGTTTGAATATTTACACTGATAAGCCGGAGTTTAAACGTTATTTTGAGTCTGAGGGCATACGAGGCGTACGTACAGAGCAGTTCGCTATGATAGCTGTTGATGGGGGAAGTATAGAAATTCCAGAGCTACAATTACCATGGTGGAATATTAAATCTAAAAAGTGGAATATTGCGACTTTGCCATCAAAAAAAATTAAATTAGATATTCCGATTATCGAAAAAGAAGTTTCTGCTGAACAACAATATATTGACACAGAGGTATCAGCTAAAAAAAATAATATTGATAAGTCTATAAATGAAACCAATTGGAAAATTATTAGTCAATTTTTAGGGATCTTATGGGTTTTTACATTATTTTTTGGATGGTTTTTTTATAGAAGGAAGCAGCAAAAATTTGTTATTAAAAAATCAAAAGAAATACCTATCTACAAACGACAAGCAAAGCTTATAAGAGCCGCCAAAAAATCTGCAACAAATGGAGATAGGGCTGGCTTAAGATTTGCTTTGATAGAATGGGCAGCACTTCAATGGCCTGACAAAAAACCTAGAAGCATCGCTGAGCTTGCAAAGTATTTTGAACCGCCATTATCTGAGGAGCTTAAAATTTTATCAGTTAATAGCTATGGAAATCTTACTGAAAAATGGGATAGCAGGAAAATGCTTACTGCTATTAATACTTTAAAATTGAAAAAAAAAGACGATGATGCATCAATAAAAAAAACATTGCCTCCTTTAATGCCGTCAAAATAAAGTTAAATGATTGGATTTATTTTACCAATTACCTTCATTCTTCATTGAAGACCAGGGCTCAATTTTTTGTAATGGCTTACCTTTTTGAAGCAACTCAATAGAAATATTATCTGGCGATCTTATGAATGCCATATGCCCATCTCGAGGAGGACGATTAATTAAAATACCTGCATCCATAAGGCCTTTACAAGTTTCATAAATATTTTCTACTTGATATGCAAGGTGCCCAAAATTACGACCTTCACCATACACCTCTGAATCCCAATTATAGGTTAGTTCTAATTGCGCCTCCTCATCACCAGGCGCTGCTAGAAAAATTAGAGTAAATCGACCTTCCTTATTTTCATAACGTTTTATCTCTTTAAGCCCAAGTTTTTCACAATAAAAATGAATTGATGATTTAATATCAGTAATACGTACCATAGTATGTAAATATTTCATTTTTTTAAGATCCATATTTAAATTTTTTAAAGAACTAGTTAAATTATTTATTCACAATAGTCTATGATACAGATGATGAAAAAAATTAAAAACATTCGGGTTATAACACTTGATCTTGACGACACCATTTGGGAAATACATCCTGTTATTAATCGTGCTGAGAACCGACTTTATGAATGGCTAGAAAAATTTTATCCAAAAATTACAAGACAATATCAGAAATCTGATATACATGATGTTAGATCCCAAGTCATGACTGAGTTTTCAGATTACAAGCATGACATAACATTTCTTAGAAAAATGGTGTTAAGTAGAATTGCTATTTCAGTTGGATATAGACCTGATTTTATCGATAAAGCCTTTCAGATTTTTGACGAAGTTAGAAATGATGTAGATATTTTTCCAGGCGTAATTGAAACGCTTGAGGTGTTAGGAAAAAAATTTAAAATTATTGCTGTAACCAATGGAAACGCAAATCTAGCGACTATAGGAATAGACTATTTATTTGATAATGTTGTAACTGCAATAAAAGCAGGTGCTGCTAAGCCTTCATCGAAAATTTTTGAAATGGCAATTGATCTTGGAGGAGCAAAAGCCTCAGAGACCCTTCACGTAGGAGATCATCCTGAGTTTGATGTTGACGGTGCTCACAAAGCAGGACTAAAAACAGTCTGGGTTAATAGAGATAAAAGTATTTGGCCAGAAAATTATGCTCGTCCGGGTATAGAAATTAGTCATGTTAGTGATTTAATTAATTATTTAGACTAAAGTATTTAATTTAATCTGACATATTTATATTAGGCCTTATCAAGATATCAATACGACGATTTCGTGATCTTCCGGCTTCAGTCTCATTGCTGGATACTGGCTTTGTTTCACCGTAGCCTAAAGCTATGAGTTGATGCCTTGGAATTTGCATTTTTTCAATCATGTATTCACGAATAGCCTCTGCTCTTTCTTGTGATATATCTTGATTATTTTTGATACTTCCTTGTGAATCCGTATGACCATTAATTATGACCTCACTTTGAGGAAATATATCTATTGCCTTTTTTACTTTATTAAGTAAATCAATACTCGATAATTTAATTTTTGCTGTACCGCTGTCAAAGTTTAAACCAAATAATCTTAAAATAATTGCATCAGATTCACGAAAGATCCTAGCTTCCTGCGGTAAAAATAATTTTTCAATCTGGACAAATTGCTCTTTTACTCTTGCCTGAGATTCAAGTATTTGTATTAAATTTGATTTATTTTCAAGTTCATCACTTAGTTGATTATCGAGGGAACGTATTTCTTTATTCATGTCGCTAATTCTTAGGCTATTTTCAATCTTTTCTTGACTTAAGGTATCTACTTTTAGCTGCAAAGCTTGTATCTCTTGTTTCATTTTGCTCATATCAGTGACTGTAGATTTGAAGTGGGAAACTAATTTATTAGTAAGATCATTAGTTTCTTCTTTAACATTTGGTCTTATATTAGCAATTTCTGAAATCTTCCATAAATTTTGCTCCCAATTTAAAAGTAACCGTTCCAATGAAATTTTTTTATCTTTTATTTGAAGGATTCTTTTAGACAAATATTGTGCATGCTCAATTTCAAAATTTGCTCGATTGATAGTGTGTTTTAAGAGGGCCTCATTATCTTGTTTTTTTTCAATAATATTTTCTGCTTCTTTGATCAATTTTCTTGCTTTTGCAAAAGTAATTGGCGTACTTCTATTAGCTTTTTCAGTAGCACCTAGAAATTGCCAAGTTTCGCCAAGATATTTTTTTTTGATTGCGACCAATTCTGCCTGGCGATATAAAGTAATTGCTTCTGCCTCAAGCCTTTTTGTTTTTTTTAAATTACCGCTTTCCAATGCTTGAATTGAACGCATGAACTTCTGTTGCGCTTTTTTCCATATTTTGGGAGACATTGAAGGCGCATTCATATTTGCCCCTTCTTGGCGACTTTTTATTGATTGACTGAGCGTAGCTTTTGCTAGGTCAGCTACTTGAGTAGCTGTATTGAAGTGTTCGACAATATTGTAAAAGTTGGTAGAAGAATTTTGAATTGAATCTTGTTGCATGTTATTTTTTGCGTATTCATACTTCTCCAAGGCCCTTTTAAAGCTTTTGGGCGCAAAAAGCCCTGCATTAACAGCTTCTGCCGACGCTTTTGCGTTATTCACATCACCAAAGGATGCATGTTCTAATCTATCTTTAGTAAGACCATTACTTGATAAAGCAAAGAAGATACCAATTAAAACTAATGTAAATTTCCTTAAATAAGCGGTCATTTATTAATTTTCCGTTTTTTAAATTTAAATTTAATATGAATTATATTAAACCTTACTCTTAGCATTACACTTAAGTTATTGTGTGGGTACTTATTTATGAGACAATATATATCTAAATATATAGCTTTTTGACTATTACATGAGAAAAAACGAAAAATTATTTCAAGGCATACCCATAGTTCAGGCTGGGCAAGTTAAAAGCGGTGAGAAATATCAGACTGAAATAGGTGTTTCTGCCGTCAAAAATGGCCAAAAACAACGTTTTGATGCTAAGCCTGTATTGCGTGGAAAAAAACCAAAATGGCTGCGCGCTCAAATACCATTGGGTTCAGGCTATTCAAAAACTCGACAGATCGTAGGCGAGCATCGCCTAAGTACAGTCTGTGAAGAATCAATGTGCCCAAATATCGGAGAATGCTGGAATGCAGGCACAGCAACCATCATGGTAATGGGTTCAGTTTGCACAAGGGCCTGTCGTTTTTGTGCTGTAGATACTGGCAATCCAAAAGGTTGGTTGGATCTTGAAGAGCCAAAAAATTCTGCTAAAGCGGTTAAGCTGATGGGATTAAAATATGTTGTCATTACTTCAGTTGATCGAGATGATTTGGTCGATGGCGGCGCATTGCATTACGCAACTTGCGTTAAAGAGATCAAAAAGTTAAATCCAGAGACTGCTGTTGAGGCTTTAACGCCAGATTTTAATGGTGTTAAAGAACATATTGAGCTTGTAGTTGGGTCTGGTTTAGAAGTTTTTGCTCAAAATATTGAAACAGTGGAGCGATTGACGCATCCTGTACGTGACCCGCGAGCGGGCTATGAGAAAACAATAGGTGTTTTAAAGTATGCAAAATTATATCGTTCAGATGTTCTTACTAAGACAAGTCTAATGTTAGGATTAGGTGAAAATGATAATGAAATATTTAAGACTATGGATGATCTTAGAAAAGCAAATGTCGATATCTTAACTCTGGGTCAGTATTTACAACCAACTCAGCATCATTTGGCTGTTGAACGGTATGTTTCTCCAGAAGAATTTAATATTTACCGTAAAAAAGGTTTAGAGAAAGGATTTTTAGAGGTTGTCGCGGGACCAATGGTTCGCTCAAGCTACAGAGCTGAACAGGTTCTCCAAAAAAATAACGTTGGCATTGCAGTATGATTGAATTTCTTATGGAATACGGATTATTTTTGTTGAAAGTGGTTACCCTAGTTTTAGGTATTGTTACTATTATTTCAGTTGCATCATCAGCTGGTCGAAAAAGCTCCCTTGAAGGTTTAGAAGTAGAAAATTTGAATGAAAAACACGAGCTTCTAGTTCAATCTTTGAAATTAGCTGTTTTGAATAAGACCCAACAAAAAAGTGCAGCTAAAGAGAAAAAGAAAAAAGATAAAGCATCTGCCAAGGAAATATCTTCTCGCCCTCGAAGCTTTGTCATCGATTTTAAGGGCGACCTTAAGGCGAGCGCTGTACCATCACTTCGACAAGAAGTTAGTGCTATTTTAGATGTAGCCACTTCAGATGATGAAGTTATTGTTCGACTTGAAAATTATGGTGGAGTAGTGCACGAACATGGCCTTGCTGCATCCCAGCTTGTCCGCATACGTGAAAAAAATATTCCACTAACCATATGTGTCGATAAAGTTGCTGCAAGCGGCGGTTATCTTATGGCATGTGTTGCAACTAAAATTTACGTAGCTCCTTTTGCAATTCTGGGCTCAATTGGTGTCTTGGCACAAATACCAAATTTTAATCGTTTATTGGATAATTATGGTGTTGATTTCGAGCAAGTAACAGCCGGTAAACATAAACGCACTGTGACTATGTTTGGTGAGAATACAGATGAAGACAGAGCAAAATTAAAAGAAGAGTTAGAGGATGTTCATGCTCTATTTAAAGAGGTTGTTTCTGCTTACAGGCCATCTTTAGATCTTGAAAAGGTTGCTACGGGTGAACATTGGTATGGAACTCGAGCATTGGATATTGGGTTGGCTGATACTGTTCAAACTAGCGACCAATTACTTAGCGCTCGCTCTGCCAGTCATGATATATATTTAGTGACATATAAAATCAAACAACCACTGCAGAAGCGTTTGATGGGAAGCGTAGATAGTGTTTTTCAAAAAGTTAATGCCGCAAGTTGGCGAGAGCGGTTTGAGTCTCGTTTACCACGTTAGATGTATAAAATTTAGAACACCATCTTATATTAATGTTGGAAAAATTATTGTTTTAGTAGTCTTACAATTGACAAATATAATGCTTTTTTCAATTTAAGGTTAAAAATATGATTCGTTTATGCCTGCTAATAAAATTAATTTTCATAGTCTTTATAACATCTTGCTCAACTTCACCTACTGGCCGCGGGCAGTTAATTTTAAAGTCAGATGCGGAGCTTGAAGCTCAGGCAAGATCAACATTTAATGCATATCGAGCCACAATTCCATTAACAACTAATAGAAAAAAGATTGATTTTGTTGTTTGTGTTACAGAAGCTATTGTTGCTGAGCTAGATCCTCCTTATAGTGATCTTGAATGGGAGCTTGCCATTTTTGAGAAAAACCAAGTTAATGCTTTCGCAATGCCTGGAGGTAAAATTGGTGTTTATAATGGCATTCTTGATGTTACTGAAAATGAACATCAACTTGCAGCGGTAATTGGTCATGAAATAGCTCATGTCACTGCAAAGCATGTAAATGAACGTGCCTCTCGCGGTACTATAACAAGAATTGGTATTGAAGCATTAGCAGTTATTATGGGCGGAGGCTATTCAGGCGGTGCCTATACTGCACAGCAAGTTATGAGTGCTGGTGCAGCATTGGGAATGGAGCTTCCGATGGGTAGAAGTCAAGAATCTGAAGCTGATATTGTAGGCTTGGAGTACATGGCTAAAGCAGGCTTTGATCCAAGAGAGGCTGTTGAGCTGTGGCAAAATATGACTG
>MDTG01159196.1_pt1 | contig 40725 bp, 37 predicted proteins | sample 811421 | NCBI WGS metagenome assembly MDTG01 (sample SAMN05326645, study PRJNA326480) | marine metagenome | isolation source: seawater | place: Pacific Ocean: South East | collected 2011 | reverse complement strand
TATCATTAATCAATGAATCTAAATTTTTCTTTGGTCTCCATTTAAGTATTTTTTTAGCTTTTGAGTAATCGCCTTTTAAGGTATCTACTTCAGCAGGTCTAAAATATCTTTTATTACATTCGATTATGCAATTCCCCTTATCATCAAACCCTTTTTCTTTTATCCCTTTTCCCTTCCAAAAAATCTTAATTTTTAAAATATTTGAAACTTTGTTTATAAAGTTTTTAATTGTATATTGTTTACCAGTACAAATTACAAAATCGTTTGGTTTTTTTTGTTGAAGCATTTTCCACATTGCCTCAACATAATCTTCTGCATGACCCCAGTCTCTTTTTGCATTTAGGTTACCTAAAATTAATTTTTTTTGTTTTTTATATTTTATTTTACACAGAGCTTTTACTACTTTTTTTGTAACGAATGTTTCACCTCTGAGAGGGCTTTCGTGATTAAATAAAATACCATTACATGCAAACAAGTTATAAGATTCTCTATAATTTAAAGTAATCCAATAAGCATACACTTTTGCTACACCGTAAGGGCTTCTGGGGTAGAATGGAGTATTTTCTGTTTGGGGATTTTGCACCACTCTTCCAAACATCTCGGAGCTCCCAGCTTGGTAAAACTTTATTTTTTTATCGATTCTGATTATTGCCTCTAGAATTCTTAGTGTGCCTAAAGCGTCAGCATTTGTAGTGTATTCTGGTATCTCAAATGATACCGCCACATGAGATTGTGCTGCTAAATTATATATTTCATTTGGTTTAGTTTTTTTAATAATATTTAAAACAGACATAGAGTCGGTCACATCACCGTAATGAAGAACTAAGTTTTTGTTAGAATAAATTTCATCAAGTCTAAAAGTATTTATACTTGAGCTTCTTCTTACAACGCCGTGCACCAAATATCCCTTTTTTAAAAGAAGTCTAGATAAATAAGCTCCATCTTGACCAGATATACCAAATATTAAAGCTCTTTTTTTCATTAATATATTTTAATCGTTGGTAAGGGGAATATCATTTTTCCACCATCATTCAAAAACTTTTTTTCCCTTTTTAAAAATTCTTTTTTAAAATGCCAAGGTAAAACCAAATAGTATTGAGGTTTCATACTTTTTGAGGTTCTTTCACTGATAATTTCAATTTTTGAGCCAATTGTCTTTGTTCCCCATTTTTTGTGATTTCTATCTGCAGCATATGGAATATCTTTACTATTTATGCCAAGCCATTGAATAATCGTATTACCTTTTGTTGAAGCACCATAAATATGGACACTTTTATTTAATTTTTTAAATTTATATAAAAGTTTTTTTATTTTTTTTTTAAGTTTTAAAATTCTTAAATTAAACTTCTTATAAGGTTTTGTTGATGAAATTTCAGATAATTTTTCTTTTTTCAAGTATTTATTGATTAACTTAAAATTGTTATTTTGATCAAATTTTTCATTTGATTTGTGCGTTACATAACATCTTATACTTCCACCATTGACGTTATTGAATTTTATTTTAACTAACTTCATGCCACAACTTTCTATCAAATATTTCAATGTATAAAGTGAGTAGTATTCTAAATGTTCATGACAAATTGTATCAAAAGAGTTTAGTTTTAACATATCACTTAGATAAGAAAGCTCAAATACCCATATCCCTTGATCATCTAAAATTCTTTTAATTTGTTTTACAAAAGAAGAAGGGTCTTCAATATCATAAAACATTGCTATAGATGTAATGACATCAAATTTTTTTTGTTCTGTAATGTTAATCAACTTCTTAGATGGAAAAAAATCATTTATAACTTTTATTTTTTTATCCTTAATTTTTTTTACTAAATCACTTGGATCAATTCCTACTTTAGAATAAGTGCTAGAAAAATGATTTAACAAAGTTCCATCGTTGCACCCGATATCAAGAATTTTGATTTTTTTTTTATGATTTAGAATTTTTTCATTTGATAATTCTTTTAAATGATTTCTCATTGTAAAGTTAATTCCTGACGAATACCAATAGTTTTTATATAATTCATTGGGATTTACTGTATATCTTGTTTGAACTAAAGAGCATTTAGAGCACAAAACTAGCTGTAATGGTATTTTTTTAAAAATTTTATTTTTATTTTTTTTCTTAACAAATGAACCTTGAATATATTGTTTGCCAAGATCAATAATTTTTTTCAAATTTGTATTTTTACAGATTCTACAAGATTTTATCTTTTTATAACTTTTTTTATTTTGGCTCATTTAAAGAAACCCAATTTAGAAAGATTTTTTTTAATTTTAAAATATTGTCAGTAATAATTTGAATTTTAATCATAAATATTACCTAAAATATACGCCATTTTATAAGTGTATATACATATATAAAGAAATCCCACCACCTAACTTTTTTTCCTTCAGAATAATTTCGAGAATAGATTGATATAGGTACTTCATATATATTTAATTTTTTATTTTTTGAAATTTTGGCTGTGATTTCGGGTTCAATTTCAAATCCATCAGATTTGAGATCAATTTCACTAATCACCTCTCTTTTAAAAATTTTATATCCTGTGGCTATATCTGTAAAAATTCTATTAAATAAAATATTTGCTAATAAAGTAAAAGTTTTATTACCAATTAAATTGGGCCATCCAAGTATTTTTGTAATTTTCGCACCAGTTAGTCTACTTCCATAAACTACATCAGCTGAATTTTTCAAAAATGGATTTATTAAATTAGGAAAATTTTCTGGATGATACTCCAAATCTGCATCTTGAAAAAGTATAAGATCTCCTTTAGCAAATCTTAAAGCATTTTTTATGTTAGCACCTTTTCCCTTATTTACTTGTCTAAAATGACATTTAACTTTGTCATTATTTATAGAATTTAAAATTTCTTTTGTTCCATCATTTGAATTATTATCTGAAACAATTATATCTAATTCTAACCCACAAGTATCAGCCTCTAATACTCTTTGAATACAGTCTTTAATGGTATTTTTTTCATTAAATACAGGTATTATTACTGATAATGATTTAAACATATTTTTTATCACAACCTTTAATTCATTGGTCAAGATTTTCAATCTTTTTCGTCAATTCACTTACTTACAAATCGTAAACTTTTATTTTCAAAGAAAGAAAAACATATTAGATAAAATTTATAGAAAGTTTAAGATTTATTAGATTAATAAATTTCATTATTGGTCTAATGAAGTATAAATAAATTATGTTTTTTTTTAGTTCAATTTTTTTTACTAATTTATACATTTTATTATATGGAAAAATTTTTAGTAAATACATTATCAAAGATGAAGAAATCTCAGTGTATGAAAAGGCTATTTTTGGAACATTATTTGTTTCCTTTTTAGCGTTGATAATTAATTTTTTTTTTCCATTAAGTGAAGTTGTAAATTCAATAATTTTTATAATTCCATTTTTTTTTCTAATTAAAAGAGGATTTTTTGTTAAAAACGATTTATTTTTTATATTTTTGAGTTCTCTAATTACTTACTTTATAATTATATTTGATACCATTAATAGACCAGATGCTGGTTTATATCATCTACCATATACACAAATTCTTAATGAACATAAAATTATTTTAGGATTAAGTAATCTTCACGATAGATTTGGTCATATTTCAATTATTCAATATTTGAATGCTATTAATTATAATTTTGTGACAGGTCTGAATGGGATTTTAATTCCTTTATCAAGCTTAATGGTTTTTATCTTTTTATATTTTATAAATGAGATTTATAATTTCATCAAAAAAGATGATAAGTTAAATTTTAATCACCTTTTCTGTTTGTTTATAGTGATATTTATTTGCTATAAGATTAACAGATACAGTAATTTTGGCAATGATGCTACAGCACATTTATTATTTTTCTATTTGATATCAATATTTCTTAAATCAAAAGATTCATTCAATCATCTTAACAGAATGACTTTGATTTCGACTTATATTTTTTTAAGTAAAATATTTTTAATTTTTAGTTTCGTGTTTCCGTTTTTAATTTATATATTTTCAAAAAAAAAACAAAATAAAATTTTTTTTTCTTTTTCAACTTTTTTTATATTATTTTGGTTTTTAAAAAATATTTTAATTTCTGGTTGTTTAATATTTCCATTAAAACAAACTTGTTTTGAAAATTTAGATTGGTTTAATAATTTACAAGTTGAAAGACAAAGTGTTCTTGGAGAGGCTTGGTCTAAAGGATGGCCTGATAGAATTGATACAAAAATTTCTCAGAAAGAATTTATTAAAGAGTTTAATTGGGTGAAAACATGGTACTCAAAACATTTCATCTTTATTTATAAAATTTTTTTACCATATATTTGTTTTTTAATTTTAATTTTATTGCTTATAAATTTTAAAAAATTAAATAAGTCTCGAAATTTAAGTATTGATAATCAAAATAAAATAAAAATTTATTCTGCTTTAATTATTTCTTTATTTGGTACTCTTATTTTTTTCTTGAAATTTCCATTATACAGATTCGGATATTCATATGTAGTCTCATCATTAAGTTTAATTTCCTGTCTGATGATCTTAAATTATAATTTGGTCTTTGTAAAAAAAATTTTTTCGTATGTATTGATATTCAGTCTCTCTGTATTTTGTATTAAACAAACTTTCAAGATAACAAAAAATTATTCATCAAGGTCTTTAGTTCCTAATATATACTCATTAGACAACAACCCAAATAAAGTTTTAAATAAATATTTTTTAATTGGAGATAATTATAAAGTTTATACTAGCAACAAAGAATGCATGTATAGTCAATCTCCATGTTCAAACAATATTGAAAAAAATATTAGTCATAGAAAGTTTTTAAATTACAATTTAATTTTTATGATTAATTAATTTTTATTTATAAAATCTTTAACAAATTTTTTATAGTCATTCTTAAATTTGAAACCAGATTTTATTATTTTTGAGCAATTCACATAATAACCTTCGTAAGGAATCTTATCTTTTGTTTTAATTAATTTTATTTTTTTATTAAATTTTTGACATAACTCACCAATTTTTTTTACCCTCAAATGTTCTGATACCAAATTAAAAATTTGTCCTTTAAAACGTTTCTTCATCACAAACAACATAGCTGCCGCAACATCTTTAACAGACACAATGCTTTTAATCTGTACACCTCCTGAAAATAACATTAGATCTAAACCCTTTTTCGCTCTTAATGGAAAAAGATTAGGAAGATTAAACATCCTTTTTTCACTTTCTGCTGCTCCATAAACAGAACCAAGTCGTAAAACTCTAAAATTCATATTATTTTCAATTAATAATTCTTCACATTTAAGTTTACTTCTAGAATAAGCTAAATTGGGCATTGGTTTTGAATTTTCATTGAAAATTACTTTATTTTTTTTACAATTTTCGAAAATTAAATGAGTTGAAGGAAAAATAATAAGAGTTTTTTTACTATTAAATTTGATTAAATTATTGATAATTGTAATTGCTTCATTGTAAATCTTTCTTTCTTTTTTTAAATCTAAATTAACATCTGTGCTTGGAACTTTTACTATCCCTGCAAGATGAAAAATGGTTTTTGCATTTTTGTAAATTTTTTTTGAGAAATCTTTATCTAATAAATCCCCCTGAAAATATTTAATTTTTAATTTTCTTAATCTTAATATCAATTTTTTATCTTTTTTTTTATCTGCAATAATTAAATTGTTTTTTTGATTAAGACGTTTGATTAATTCTGTTCCTATAAAACCAGCACCACCAGTAATTATAATTTTATTTTTCATATCTTTTAATTATAGAAATATAGATCAAAATAAAAGCAATAATCATATAATGTAATTTATTTTCAAAATAAAAAACAAAAATTAATGGAAAAACTATTAATAAAGTTAAGATCGAAATAGTTTTAATATGATTAAATTTTTTTGATAGTATGTGGTGTATATGATTTCTGTCTGAGGAAAAAGGATGTCTTTTTGCTATTAATCGAGTGATAAATAAACGTATCAATTCTAAGCCAGGCAACATCATTAATATAAATATTTTGTCTGCTGATAAAATATTATAATTACCAACTTTTGCAGTTGTTATAATTAAATAAGAAATTAAAAAACCCAATGAATAAGTTCCACTGTCTCCTAAAAAAATTTTAGATTTATAATTTAAATATAAAAAAGTAATTAATGATAAACAAAGAATAGTAATGATGTAATATTCTTTTGAAAATAAAAGAAGAGTTAATAAAACTATTAAACTGTAAATTCCAGCCTGAAGATTTATTCCATCATACATATTTAATGCATTTAAAAAAATAATTATGCTCAGTATTGTAAAAATATAGGAATATTTACCTAAATTAATTGTTAAATCAAAAGAGGTAAAATATAATTTTTCTATCAAAATATTTTGATCAAAATAAATTAAAAAACCTATAATCATAATTTCTAAGAAAAATTTTAGATTGGAATTTAAATCTTTTTTATCATCAACTAATCCAAGTGAATAAAAAAGAATTAAACCAGTAAAAAGGAGGCCCATATTAATTTCAGAAACTAAGTTGTTTTCAAAAAATAAATTTAATATTAAATATAAAAGAAAATTTAAAAGGATTATGGTGCCTCCAAATAATGATGTTTTTTTCATATGAAATTTTCTTTTTGAGTCTGGAAAATCGTAGATATTAAAAAGAGTGATTAATTTTTCAGAAAAAATGATTATTAATAAGTTTAAAATAATAAAAATCGGTATTATGATCGTCTTAATTTCCATATCTTAAATTCTTTTTTTTATTTTTTTACTTCCAAGATAAATACCAACTAAAGTATATAAAATCATAGAGAAAAAATTATTAAAAAAATACCCCATTGGTAAAAAAGGGAACAAATAAACAAAAATAGAAATTAAGGTGATTTTCTCATTATTGGTGTTTATGGTTAAAATATTTTTTATTAAAAAAAAGTATATAATTAAGAGAAAACTTAGACCAATTAAACCAATTTCAGCTAAGAAAGTTAGGGCTATTCCATGTGAATGAGTAGAACATGATCTTTCATTTAAAAGATATTTTTTTTCAGCACATTTGAATCTAAACATTTTTACACCATGTCCAAATAATTTTTTGTCATTAAACATCCTTAATGACACTTTTGCGTGATCCTGGTGTTCTTTGCTGAAATATTTTACTTTTATATTTTCTAATTTTTTTGTTTTAAAGTATTCTGTTATAGATAAATCTTTACCAATTTTCTTATCTTCATTACTCACACCAAAAATCAAATTAAAAGAATGATATATCATTCGGTCTTTAATTTTTGGTTGGCTTAAAATTGAAGCATAAATAATAAGGGTTAGGGTAAAAAAAAATAAAATTTTTTTTTTAAACGTTTTAATTATTGAAGTTAAAAAAATAACTAGTGTTGAAACAAGAATCAATTTTACTAAAGATGCTCTTTCACCTGAAATTAAAATTACTATTAGAAATAACATTATTAAAAAAATCGACAATAAATACTTTAAGTTTTTTTTTTTAAATTTTATAAAATTGAATTGTAATAATAATATGATTGGAAAAAATGATAATATAAATCCACCTAAAATGAACTCTTCATCGAATAATCCACTAATCCTATTATTCGCAATAAATTCTGCATATGAACTTTTATCAAATAGCCAATGAGTTCCAGTTAAATACTCAAAAATCGCATCTAAGGAAATTAAAACTAGTGTAAATAAAAAGGATTTTGTAAACAAATTTAAAAAATTTTTTTCATTTATAATTAGAAATTTTAAAAGATATGAAAAAATTATAAACCTAAAATAAAAAAGGGTATTTTTTAAACTAAAAAGAACCTCATCTGTGAAAAAAGATCTGATTACAATAAATATATAAAAAATAAAAAACATTTTAAAAAAATCATTATTCAAATAATTGAGATTTTTATTAATCATTAAAAATATTAAAAAATATATTGATGAAATTGTTAAAACTAAGTCAGGTAAAAACGGTCCACTTATTAATGCAGGTGGAAAGATAAATAATAAATATGATAAATATTTTTTATTGTTTAAATCTAACATTTTTTTCTAAATGATTAATACTTTTGATTCAATTTTCAAAGGATTCGCTAATTGGTTTATTTTCTGTTTCCAAGTCTGAATGTGGGTGATTTAAGGTATTTACTACTAATGAAATTTTATTTTTTGTTGTAAAGCTAAACCAAATATTTGGGGGAATTATCAGTATGCCATGATTTTTTTTACTTAATGTTATTTTATCTTTTTTTAAATAAGTTTTTGAATTTTTTCTTGAATCTACGAAATTAAATGTAACTGAACCACTTATAACTGCTAAATGGCACTTGTATCTTTTATGAAGTTTCCATCCTTTTATTTGACCTTTTTTAATTTCGGAAAAGTAAATTTCACCAAACTTATTAAAAAAGCTGTCTTTTGAACACAAGTACTTAATTAAATCCCCTTTTTTATTTTTAATTATTTTAATATTAATTTTTTTAAGACCACTTATTTTCATGCATATATCTTTTTATCTGCTCAATGGTTATATCTGATGGTTTTTTTTTTAATTTTAAAACTTGATAATACCATTCAGTTGTAACTTTAACGCTTTGTTTAATATTGTATGTTGGGTGCCATTTTAATAATTTATTAGCTTTTAAACTATTTAATTGCAAATTTTCTTGTTCATATGCCCTACTTTTGGATTTTTTTACTTTTCCGCTTCCCCAATAATCAATAATATATTCCACTATCTGGCTGACTGTAGTAACCGATTTATATTTAGTACCAAAATTCCATGCAGATGAATATTTAGAGGGATTAATGAATTGTTTTTTGGCTAAAATTAAATAACCTTTTAATGGTTCTAACACAAACTGCCATGGTCTATTGAAGTTAGGGTTTCTTAAAACTACAGTCTTATTTTTCATTGAAGACCTTATAGTGTCAGGTATCAATCTATTTTTAGACCAATCACCTCCTCCTATGACATTACCTGCTCTAACACTTGAGATTCCACATCTTAGTTTTTCCTTAAAAAAACTTTCTCTGTATGCTCTAATCATTATCTCTGTTGAAGATTTGGATGCACTATATGGATCAATACCACCCAAAAGATCACCTTCTTTAAAACCTTTTGTATTGCCACTACTTTCATAAACTTTGTCTGTAGTAATTAAAACTACTGATTTTATAAATTTAAATTTTCGAGTTATCTCCATTATATTTGTTGATCCTAAATAGTTTACAGTAAAAGTTAAATATGGATCTTTATAAGATCTTAAAATTAGAGGCTGTGCTGCAAGATGAAAAATAATTGATGGTTTAGTTTTTTTAACAAATTTTTCTAACTTATTATAGTTTCTTATATCAAATATTTTAAAATTAATTTTTTTTTGTAATTTTAATTGATAGAAAAGATTTTTATTTTCATTTGGGTTATAACCAAGTCCTGAAACTTTAGCACCTAATTCATTAAGCCAACTACATAACCATGCCCCCTTAAAACCTGTTGCACCAGTAACTAATACTTTTTTATTCTTGTAAAAATTTTTTATAGGATCCATTTTTTTTTACTCTTCTTGTAAATTTCCTCTAGGTATAACTTATCTTTAAGTGTGTCTACACATTTCCAAAAACCATTATGTTTAAAAGCCATTAAATTTTTTTTTTTTGCAAGTTTTTCCATTGGTTCTCTCTCAAAAAGAGTATGATCTTTTTTAATATATTTAAAGATCTCATAATTTAGAATAAAAAAACCTCCATTAATCCATCCATATTTAAGTTGTGGTTTTTCCTCAAATTTCTTAACTTCATTTTTATTTCCTACATTTAGTTCTCCAAATCTTATAGGGGGACGAACTGCTGTTACAGTAGCATACTTTTTATGAGCCTCATGAAATTTTTTTAATTTCTTTAAATTTACATTACTTACTCCATCTCCATAAGTCATAAAAAAATTTTCATTTTTTTTGAAATATTTTTTTAATCTTAAAATCCTTCCTCCAGTCATAGTTTTATTTCCAGTATTAATAACCTTTATTTTTGAAAATTTTTTTTTACTTTTAAAGTAATTTTTTATGATCTGATTTTTGTATCCTGCTGCTATAATTATTTCATTAAAATTATATGATTGAAATAATTTTATAATATGTAATAAAATTGGTTTTCCACCAATACGTATCATAGGTTTTGGAATTTCACGGGTATATTCTGAAATTCTCGTTCCTTTTCCGCCTGCTAAAATTACTACTTTCATTAAAAAATTTTATCAAGAATCAAAAGTTGTTTTTTTAATGTTCTTTCATTTATAATTCTTGATTCGAGCTGTTTTAATTTATTTTTATAATAAATTCTATTACTTAATCTGTTAATTTTAGTTGATAGCTCTGTTATATTACCTTTTTCAAAAAGCAAATCTTTATCATTAATAATTTCTGGAATACCTCCAACCTTAGATCCTATTACCAACGATCCGCATCCTACTGCTTCTTGAATTACTCGCCCATATTGTTCTTCATACATAGATGGAAGAACTACTAAATTAGATTTAGCCATGAAGTTAGCTATTTTGAAATGATCGCATTTTATTAAATAAATATTTTTTTTTGGTAAAATTTTTTTTAGTTTATTTAATATTTCGCTATGATAATCATAATTATCAATATGACTAACATCTAAATAAAAATCAAAATTAAATTTGACTTTTTTAAGAGCCTCAATCAAAATATGAATCCCTTTTTCAGGTGAAATTCTACCAAAATACGAAATGGTGAATTTTTTGTTTTTCTTAATTTTTTTTTTTTTAAATATACTTTGATCGTAACCAAGTGGCATAAGAATTGTTTTATTTTTATATCCAAGAAAATCATAATTTTTCTTAATTTGTTTGGTAATACAAAAAATATATTTGATCCTATTTTTTATAAATAAATTTACAAAAAAAAGAAAAGAGCTTCTTAAAAAACTTAATATTTCAAATTTATCAATAAATTTTAAGACCTTATTTTCATTAGAAACACATAAAATTGAAAAATTTTTAAAAAAAGAAAAAATTATGAGAGAAATGATCTGCAACGAAACTGGATCATTGTGAACAATCACATCAGATGGTTTAAATTTTTTAATAATTTTAAAGATATCTTTAAAATATAAAAATCTTAAAGTATTAAATACAGTCTTTTTTTCTAAGATATTTATATTACTATTTTCTTTTCTAAAATCATTCGAAATATATTTATTATCAATAAAAAGTTTTTTTGGTCTAATACATAACATTTCAAATCTTCTCTTTTTATTAAGTTCCTCATAAATTCTAATATTAACTTTTTTAACAAAATCATGACTTATAATTAAAATTCTTTTTTTCATCTTTTAATAATAAAAATAAAAATCTTTAGTAAAAAAATTAGTATAAGTAATTGTAGAAAAATTGGTGATAACATTAATGATATATTATAATCAGGAAATGATAGTCCTGAAACAATTGATAAACCAAATAAATAATGAATATTACTTGCTTTTGAATTTGATAGAATTGCACAAAGAAACGATAAAATTACCCCTATTATAAAAGCAAATAATGTTGATCCTAAATATCTAAAATTTAAATAAAAATCTGAAGGCCAAAAAATATTAAAAGTTACATTTGGATTTGAAATTCTTTTAACTACAGTAAAAAATTTATTAGTATACCATTTTGCAAAATCTTGTTTTGGTTTATCTGGATATAAAAATCTCGGAATAAATGTATATTTAAGAATACTAATTGTGTCTTTTTTTATCTCTCTATTCTCCAACCTCTCAACCTCAATAATTCTAACTAAAGAAACAATTGGTTCAGATAATCTCAATGTAATAGCATGAGGATAATCTACGGGTTCCGTTGATTTATTGGCATCTGAAAATTCATTATTTTGCCATTCATTATATTGTATTCTTAAATCAAATTTTAAACCCTGTCCAAAAAAAACCCAGCATATTAGTAATCCTAGTAAAACATTAGAAATTTTTTTTTTTAAATTATAAATTAAAATAAAAAAAACTGATAACAGGATTATGTTCTTGTATATTCCAAAAGTTAATAAAATATTTTCAAAAAAAATATATAAAATTATAAAATAATTTAACAATCTATTAGTTTTAAAAAATACAGCTGAATAAAAACAAATTAAAACAATAAGTAAATTAATAGGATTTATCAGTTCATCAATATATCTACTAAACAATAAACTAATTACTATTAAAAATAACTTTGTTAGTAATAAAAAAAAATTTAATCTAGTAAGTTGAATATCATTTAGTTCAGGGAAAAAATTAAACTTTTTTTCCTTGAAAATCTTTAAACATAATAAAAAACCTAGGTTTAAAAAAAAAATTGTTAAAATTAATATTTTGAATGTTTCCTTAGTTAGGTTTAAAAAAGATATTTTATCAATGGGTGAGAAAATTTCTTGATAGACAGATAAATTGATTTTATTGAAATTAAAAATAAAAAAAAGAAAACACACTAAAAAATATAAATTGAAAAATACATTAATAGGATAAAAATGTATCTTATAAATTATTATAGAAATGTAATTAAAAGTAAAAATTGTAAATAACAAAACAAGAGATAAGAATATTAAATCAATATCGCTTATATTATTTTTCTTAATTGCGAAAAATAAAACACACAATGTAAATACTGAAAGAATGATAAAGTAAATTTTATTGACTTTAATAAATTTTTTCATTTTTTAATATAAATTTAGCTCTATTTAAATAATCATGCTTTTCTATTTTTTTTTTGTTTTTGTTTCTTTCTTTAATAAATTTTTTTTTATTTGATAAAATTTTTTTATAAATGTTTCCGATTTCTTTTATATCTCTAAAATAAATCATATTTTTATAATTTTTAAAAAAAGAATACTGTTCAGAAGAATATTCAGATAATAAAGTACCACCATACCCAATTACCTCAAAAGTTCTCATATTTATAAAATTTTTAGCCTGGTATCTAAGAAGATTTAAACAAATTAGTGATTTGGATATTTCATTGACTAATTTTTTGCCAGTGAGCTCTTTTTGAATATTATACCTATTTTTGAAACTTTCTTTTGCGTTTTCCCATCCATTTCCATAAATTTTTAAAATTTTATGATCAATTTTATTAATTAAATTTTCTCTATTTTTATCCCATGATCCGTAAAACAAAATTTTATTATTAATGTCTTTGACTGTTAAGTGTTTAGATAAAAATTGGTCGTATGCAAATGGTAAGAAATAAATCTTTTTTTTTTTATTTTTAAGTCTTTACTTATTTTTTTTTGAATAGACTTTGACCAGATATAAATCTTATCAAAAAAATTTAAGTTATTCATTAAAATATTTTTTTTAAAAAAAATATTATCTGTTTGAATATTAATTGTCGTTTTAATTGATTTTAGTTTAATATTTTTTATAGTTTTTTTATTAAGATGATATCCGTTAAATACAATTACAAGATCATATAATTGTTTCTCATTACATAATTTTTTATTCAAAACAAAATTTTGTATTAAGCAATAAAAAGAATAAAAAAACTTTTCTTGAAAATTAAGAATTTTTTTAAAAAAAAAATTTTTAGGTTTTAAAAATGATAAAATATTGACTTTTTGACACTTGAGATCTAAAAAATTATTTTGGTAAATTCTTTCTAAAGAATTGAAATTATTTTCACCAATGATTAAAATTTTCATAAACTAATTCTCTTAAATTGAAATATTTTGATCAAGAATCTTATTATTATTAATAAATAGCTTGAAAAAAAATTATTCATTTTCAAAGCTTTTTTAATTTCATAAGTATTAATTAAATAACTCTTTAAATTTTTATTGCTTTTGCCACCATGACTCATGGATACAAAAAAATCATCTATTTTTTTATATTTAATTTTATTTTTACCAATAACTCTTAATAGAAATTCAAAATCTCCAGCATTTTTAAATTCTTCTTTAAAAAATCCAAGATTTTCATAAATGTTTTTTTTAACAAAAATTCCTGGATGAGGAGGCATCAAGCCAAAATAAAACATAAAACTTTTAAAAAAATTATTTTTATAAATTCGTAATATCTGATTTTTTTTATTGATTATCCTGATATTAGTCATCAATAAACTTATATTATTATCCAATTCAAATTCATTTGATATTTTTTTTAAAGCGTAATCTTTTTCAAAAAAATCATCTGCGTTTAATATTACTATTATTTCTCCACGCGATAAATAAATTCCCTCATTAAATGCATTATAAACACCTTTCCCTACTTGAGATTTAATCTTAATATTTTTAAATTCAAATTTTTTTATAAGATCAATAGTTTTATCTTTTGAATTTCCATCAATAATTATTACCTCATAGTCATAATAATTTTGATTTTTAATTGATTGAAGGTTTCTCTCTATAGTTTCTTCATTATTTAATGTTGCTATTATTATTGAAAATTTCAATTTTTTTTATCTTTAAAATCTTTAGAAAGAAAATTTTTCATTAGTTTGGTAGAAATTTCAGGATCATTATTATTCTCTAATTTGAAAAGAAGTTTCTCTATAGATTCTTTTTTATAAGTTGGGTCAGTAACTATATTGATACTTTTATTATTTGTTTTCTTTAACTTACTATTTATAGTGAGTTGTTCATTCATTTTTTCGCCTTTTTGTAACCCAATCTCTTTAATTTCATATGTATAGTCTGGTTCAATTTTTTTTCTTAATTCAATTAAAGATTTAATAATATCTAAAATTTTAATTGGTTTTCCCATACTTAATACAAGCACATTACCTGGATTAGTAATTTTTAGTGATGACATTAATAAAAAACACGCTTCATTTAATGTCATAAAAAACCTACTAACATTTTTATGCGTTATTGTAATTGGTAACCTATTATTAATTTGATTTATAAAAGTTGGAACAGCTGAACCAATACTTCCAAAAACATTGCCAAATCTAACAACTTTTGATGAAAACTCTTTAGTGTCATATTTCAGGCACAGAATTTCAGCAACTCTTTTTGTGAGACCTAAAATACTCGAGGGTTTCACGGCTTTATCAGTTGATATAGTAACCACAGGTATATTATAAAATTTAGCAACTTTTAAGATTACATTTGTTCCAAATATATTATTTCTGACAGCTGATTGAACATTATCTTGTAAAATCCCAACATGTTTAAACGCAGCCGCATGAAAAATTAAATTTATTTTTTCTTTTTTAAGAACATAATTGAAAAAATCTTCATCCAAAATGTCTCCGAGAAAGAGTTTTACCTTATTAAAATTTTTTAATTCGTTTTTTAAATTAAATAAATCAATCTCTGAATTATCATAACCTATAATTTTTTTTGAATTAGTATTTAAAAGTTGTCTAACCATTTGTGATCCAATAGAACCTGCAGCACCAGTAACTAAAACATTCTTATTTTTAAATTGTTGATTAAAATTTTGATAATTAATTACCCTTCTTCTTTTTCCCAATATTTCATCTGTTCCAAAATTACTTAAATCAGTTAAAGAAATTATTTCTGATTTTAATGTTGATTTTAAAGGGACAAAAGAAATTTCATTTACATAGGGAGAAAAAGTTTCTCTAATATTTTTAAGTTTAGTTTCTGTTAAAGAGGGAATGGCAATTATTAAACTTTTGATTATTTTAATTTTAGAGAGATACTCTAAATCTTTTCTTGAAATAATTCTTTTTCCATATATTGATTTATTATGTTTCTTTAAGTTGTCATCAACAAAACAATGAATTTTTTGGTTTTGACTTAATAGACCTTGATAAACCTGTCTTCCAGCATTACCAGTTCCATAAATAATATGACCTTCAACAATATCTTGTAGTATATTTTTATTTTGTTGTTCATAGTACGAAATTTTTTTTTTTGATGTTTTTATTTGCTTTGAAAAATAATTTTCTAAACTTAAAAATTTAAAATTTTTAAAATAATCATTTGTAGCAATTGAAACATCAACCTCATCAATCGATTTATCGATTCTCTTGATTTTTAATTTTTTTTTTCCAATAAATTCAACAATATCAATTAATTTTATTCCTCTTCCTACACCAATGTCGTGAACGGAATTTCTTAAATTTTTTTTTCTAATGAAATAATCATAAAGTTTTACAACATCTTTTACGTGAATATAGTCCCTTATATTTTCCCCACCATTAAATATTTTAATTACATTTTTGTTTTTTAATGATTTTGATATTTTAGAAACAATAGAAAATTTATCTTCATTATTAGAGTACATATTAAAAATTCTTAAAATAAGAAAAGAAATCTTGTTTTTTGAACAAAAATTATAAATTAAATTTTCAACAGCAATCTTTGTTGATGAATAAAGACTTTTATTGTTGGTGTCTATAAATTGATAATCTTTTCTAATTGAATTGTAAACTGCAGAACTACTCGAGTAAATGATTCTATTAACTTTTTTTGGATTAATATTAGAAAATATTTTTGCATTATAAACAATAGATTGTTCATAAAATCGATTATAATCCAGATTGTTTATTTTATTTATTTTTGCAGATGGATAAAAGTTGTTCATAATTAAATTAATCTTTTTTTTTGTGTTGTTTATAAATTTTATTATTTCATCAACTTCTGAGTTGGATCGTGAGGAAAATACAATACTTTTTTTATTTAGTATTTTTAGATGTTTTGTTAATAGACTTTCTTTTCCAATAATAACTGTAATCATATCTTTTTATTTTTAGTAAATTTTAAGATTAAATACACTAAAATTATTATCTATTTGAAAAAGTCCCTTATAGAAATTATCTTTTTAGCATATCTAATTTTCTTTTTAATTTCATTAAAGTAATTCCAGGCAAAAACGATAAGAAAATCAATATCTTTATCAACTTGATTTTTGGGAATTATTTTTATTTTAGTTCCAGGTATATAATGATTTTGTTTTAATTTATTGTCATCAATTATAAATTTTAAATCGTCAGATATTTTAAGGTAATTGAGTAATGTTGCAGTTTTTGCTGCTGCGCCATAACCTAATATATTTTTATTTTTGTTCTTTTTAAGAAACATTTTAAAATGGTTTTTTTTACTTTCCAGTTTAAGAGAAAAATTATCAAAAAGTTTTTTTTTACTAATTCCAAATTTTAATTCTTCTTTTAAAATATTTTTTACTTTTGAACTTTGTTTAAGTTTATTCTTTTTGATAAAACATCTAAGAGAACCTCCATGAGGAGAGATTTTTTCAAGTTTTATAATAGTGCAATTAAGTTTGTTAAACAAATAATTTAATGAGTTTGCAGACCAATAATGAATATGCTCATGGTAAATATTATCGAAAAGATTTTCTTTTAACATTGAAATTAAATATTGTACCTCAATTATAATCACTCCGTTTTCTCTAATTAATGAGATAAGATATTTAGCAAGTTTAATTATATCTTTATTATGAGCAAAAACATTTGATGCGGTTACTAAATCAGCTTTGTTTTTGTATTTTTTTGCAATATTAGAATTAAGAAAAGAATTAATAGTTTTTATTCCATTTTTATTTGCAATTTTGGCAATATTTTTTGCTGGTTCAATCCCTAAAATATTTTTAAATTTTTTTTTTTTGTAATATTTTAATGATATTCCGTCATTAGAGCCTATATCAAAAATATTTGAATTTTTTTTTAACTTAAATAACTTTATATATTTAATTGCAGCGTTATCAAAATGATTTTGAAGGGTTTTACTTTGAGAAGATAAATAATAGTAACTTGAAAAAAGTTTTTCCTTTTTAACTTCATAAGTCAATTGATTATGAAAACAATTTTCACAGTAAGCAACTTTTAAGGGATATTTTTTAACAAATAAACTTTTTGATAAATTATTTGCAAGGGGTTGACTCCCTAAATCAAGATAGGTTATTAATTTTTTTTTATTACAAACTAAACAGTTATTAATTTTCATTTTTTAATAATTTTAAATATATTTTTTTATAATCTTTTAAAATGAGGCTACTTCTATATTTTAATGAATTATATTTACCACCTTTAATTAATTTTAAAAATAATTTTTTATCTCCTAAAATTTTTTTAATAAATTTTCTTATTTGTTTTGGTTTGTTAGGATTAACAAATATTCCATACTTACCAGCTACACTTTTCATTGGTTCCTTATTACTCGTAATCACGACATTACCAGATGCCTGTGCTTCAATTATCGGCATACCAAATCCTTCATATTTTGAAACCATTAAAAGAATATCACTTTGCTGGTAAAGTTTTTGAATTTTTATATTTTTTACATTTATATAATTTTTATATTTAATTTTTTTTTTTGAACATAGATATTCTATATCGTTTTCAATTTCTCCTACTATAGACAAATCAACATTTAATCCAATTATTCCCTTTATCATATTTTTTACATTTTTATGTGGGAGAGTTCCAACAATTAAAATTTTTTTTCTTTTATTATTATTTATTTGAAAAGATAAATTATCGACCAAAGGAACAGGAATTACATGTGCGTTAAAAATTTTTTTATCTAATTTTTTTTCAATTTCTTTTTTTGTAAAACTTGAAATAAATGTGTTTATAATTGAACTTTTAATAGGTAGAGCGAACCATAAAAATTTATAAACAGTTCTCTTAAATCCTAAAAATTCATCCAGCAACCTACAATCTAAAAATGTGTTAATTGTTCTTTTTTTTTTCATAAGTAAGCTAATAAAATTAATGTCTCCTAAAACATGATTAACATCTCCCTGATTGAAAAATGCCCATAAAATTAAATATAATCTCTTAAATAGTCCTTCGCTGGCTAACGGACATTTAAGGATGTTAATTTTTAAATTTTTGTTACTCAGGCCTTGTTTTAGTATTTTCGCATATCGCTCAACGCTATGCTGGTAGTTAGAAGATTTTTTTCTTATAAAAATATTAATTTTCATGTTTTAAAAAATGTATTTTTCAACTTTTTTAATTTGTTTTTCAAAATTAAATTCATTTGCAAATGCATTTTTGTTTTTTTTCGATTTTTCTAAATAATATTTCTTATTTTTAAGTAGGAAGTTTGCTTTTTTTGCAATGTCTTTGGGAGAATTATTAGTAACAATCGAAGTACCATATCTTTTATTAAATTTCAAAATATCCTCAGATTTACTTACAATTGATGGAATTCCAGCAAAAATATAATTATTCAGTTTTTGAGAAGTTCCACCCATAAGTTTATGACTTATGTTAATTGGTTTATACAATGCAAAACCAGCAAGTGCATTTTTTAATAAACTGAACCACAATTTATAAGAAATATTTTCAATTAATATAACTTTATTTAAATTATTTTTTTTTATAAATTTTTTTAGTTTTTGATAATAACCTTCATAAGATTTGCCAGCCATAACTAAATACAAACCTTTGTCCCAAAATTTTGTTGATAAGGCTATCTCCTCTAAATAATGAAATTTATAAAATGATCCCAATCTGATAAGATATTTTTTTTTGTTTAATAATTGATATTTATGACCAATTTTATAATTTTGAATTTTAAAATATTTAGAAAAACAATTATACACCGAAAATATATTATTGTTTCTTAAGAAATTTTTCTTATAAAGTTTTACTCTTGAGTCTGAAGGCAAAAATATATAATTCACATATTTTATTATATGCTTCTCAAAAAAATTATTTAATTTAAGTCCTTTTGTTAAATTAAAATCAAAATTATAATATATCCAATTAATATTTTTCTTTCCAAAAATAAGACTACTTATAAATAATGAAATGAAATTAATCGATATTAATGTTTGAGGATTTATTTTTTTTATTATATCTTTTTTTTTTTTATAAAATTTTAGATAACCAAGTTTACCATTTTTTTTAATTTCAATGATTTTTAGATATCTATTTTTTCTAACAAAATAATTAAAATCAGTTTTATCTTCAATTTTTTGACATATAAGAATAATATTAGTTTTTTTTTTTAAAAAATGATTAATTAAAAATAACAAATTTATATAATTACTTGGATCAGACCAAATACTAATAACCATGTTTTTTTTCATTAATAAATTTATCTCTTTAAAACAATATTTCCGACTACTAAAACATCCATTTTAGTTCTTAAAAAACAGTCAATTGCCTCTTCAGGGGTATTAACTATCGGTTCATTTTCGTTGAAGGAAGTATTTAATATTATAGGTACACCAGAAATATCATAGAATGATTTGATCAAATCATAAAATAATAAATTTTTTTTTTTTGTCTACAGTTTGAAGTCTACCTGTGCCATCAATATGGGCTACAGCTGGTAATAAATCTTTTTTGTCATTATTTATTTTTAAAACAACACCCATATATGGAACTTCTATATCTTGCTCAAACCATTCTGATACATGCTCTATTAAGATTGAAGGCGCAAAAGGTCTGAACTTTTCTCTTCTTTTAATTTTAAGGTTAATAATGTCCTTCATATTTTTGTTGCATGGATTTGCTAATATGGATCTATTTCCAAGTGCTCTGGGTCCCCATTCCATTCTATTTTGATACCATCCAACTACATCATTATCAAAAATATTTTTTGCAATAACTTTTATCAAATCTTCATTTTTATATTTATTGATGGCAATATTTCTATTTCCAGATTCATTAATTTTTTTTTCTATTATTTTCTCCAAATCGTCTTTTTTTAAATCTCCTCCTAGATAAGCACTCGAATAATATTTTTTTCTTGAATCAGATAATTCATTGTCACATAAAATTGCAGCACCAATTGCACCGCCAGCATCGCCAGGAGCAGGTGGTATGTAAACATTTTTAAATTTTAGTTTTTTAATAATTTTTCCATTAGCAAGAGAATTCATTGCACAACCTCCTGATAAAGATAGGTTTGATATATCAAATTTATTTTTATAATAATCAATATACCCTAATATTACTTCTTCAAATTTAGTTTGAACACTTTTTGCTATATCCATATGAATTTGATTTATTTCACTTGAATTTAAATTCATATTAAAAAGACTATTTAAATTTTCACTATAAAGATTATCAAATTTTGGGGACTCATTATTCCACTTCATATTAATATTTTTTTTATGATGTTGAAAAAAATTCAAATTTAAACTAAATGAGCCCTTTTTTGTTTTAATAACTCTATCGACTTCATTTTTAAACTTATCATTTCCATATGCAGATAAGCCCATTACTTTATATTCGTCTCCATAATTTTTAAAACCTAAAAACTGTGTAAATGCTTGGTAAAAAATTCCTAAAGAATGAGGAAATAAAACTTTATTATTAATTTTTATATCTTTATTATTTCCAACTGCAACAACTGTGCTTGCAAAATCTCCAAATCCATCAGCTGAAATAAGTAATGATTTTTCAAAACCACTAGGATAATAGGCTGAAGCCATATGACACAAATGATGATCATAATATTTGATTTTAGGCAATTTAGATAAGTTAAACTCTTTAATTAAGATTTTGCTAAAAGAATTTTTTTTTATCTTTAAAGTTAATTTATCCAATAAATATTTGTAATTTGAAATGTTACTCAGGCTGTATTTTAATTTACTAAATATATTTGATAATGGATTAGTATTAATGGCAATAAAATCTACTTCTTCTAGTGAAATATTAGCATAATCTAAACTTGCATTAATTGCCTTGATTGGTAAACCAGCCCAATGCTTAATTCTATTAATTCTCTCTTCTTCAACAGCAAAAATTATTTCTCCATTTTTCATAATACAAGCGCTAGAGTCACCATGATAAATATTAAGGCCTAAAATAAATTTATTTTGTTTCATTTAATACTCGCTTATTTTATTTAAAAATTTATACGTCTTAGAAGCCATAATTGTGGGGTTGTAAATTTTAGCTTTCGCTACTGAAATAGATGTTTTTTTTTTGAATGAATTTTGAGATTTTATCATTTTTAATAATTGTGTTTGAAAACTTTTTTTTGATTCATGTTTATAAAAAAAACCAGAATTTCCCAAAACTGATTTCATTGGCTGAAGATCTACACATAAGATAGGTAAACCAACCGCCATACTTTCTAAAAGTGAAACAGAAAAATTTTCACAAGAAGATGCAAATAATGAAATAGTATTAAATCCTTTTTTGTATTTGTAAATTTTCTTTCTCGGAAAAAGGCCAAAATATTTAAACAACAAGTTACCATTTGGGATTTTCTTGATTAAATTCTTCATATCTTTTAAAGCCGGAGGGTAATAGTTACCATAAAATTCAACTTTTATTTTTTTTTTCAATTCAGGTTTTTTTAAAAGCAAATCATTTATAGACTCAATAATAAAGTTTTGATTTTTATAATAATCAATATTTGAAATATAGATTAATCTATATCGATTATGCCTTCTAACATTAATATTTTTTTTTTTTAAATCTATGCTGTGAGCTATTACATTAATATCAGAATTTATATTTTTACAATTTTTTAATATCTTATTTTTAGAATATTCATGAAGAAAAATTATACCTTTAGATAATTTAAATGAAATTTTCTGTGTAAATTTAAGTAATTTTAATTTAATGTAGAAAAAAGATAAAAAATATTTTTCAGATTCAGTTCTGCTAAAAGGCAATAAATTTTGACTAATTGTAACTATATTTTTTGAAAAAAGTAAATGAGAGCTACCAGTTACAAAAATACAGTCATATTTATTAAATTTAATTTTAAAATTTAATATTAAAACTTGCCAAATTATTCTTAAAAACAAATTCTTTTCAAAAAATTTATTGGTAATATAATTTATGTTTTTATTTGCTGGCATCTGAAGCATAGTTTTATATGGAATAAATACATCAACTTCTGAAAAATACTTTTGTGACTTAAAATTTTTTAGAATTATTTTTAAGTGACTTATAGCTCCACCAGAGCTAGTGCTTATAGCATCAATTAATAGTTTTTTTTTCACTTATCAATATAATTTAAAAACTTTTTAATTGAATTATCAGAATTGCAAAGAGAAAATTTAAGTGATTGTTTATTTAGTTTACCAATATGTCTAATAATTTGATTATTTTTTAAAATAAAATCTATTTTTTTTTCAAGTTTATTTATTTTTGGATCAATTATCATGTTTTTTTTAGGAATAATTTCGGCAACACCTGCATTATTTGTTGAGATTATTAACAAACCATAATTCATAGCTTCCAAGGCAACTACACCCCAGCCATCAAATTTAGACAAAAAGATTAGTATATCACTGGATAAATAAATTTTTTTTAGTTCATTTTTATTTTGAAAATTGAAATATTTAACATGCTTATTTTTCTTACAAAGTTTCAAAACTTCATTTTTATATTCTCCATCACCTACAATTATCATCTCACAATTAGAATATTTCTTTAAATTAAAAAGTTGCAAAATAATATTAATACCTTTTCTTTTTATAAGTTGTCCTACAAAAAGAAACTTAACTTTTTTTTTTTTAATTTTACTATCTCTAATTATATTTTCAAATTTAATTGAATAAGGTAGATTTATTACATTGTGATTGAAACTTTTGTAAAATTTTTCTGCTTCTTTCCCTATTGCCATTATGCCATCTGCCTTTGGTAAAATTTTTTTAAAAAATATTTTGATTAAAGCCGTTTTAATTTTTTTTGAAGTGTCTAATCTTTCAAGCCAATAATAAAATTTTATGTTCTTTTCTTTAATAATCTTATTTATATAAGAATTATACTTTAACCGATAACCTCCAAAAATTATAAATTGTGGATTAAATTTAGAAATGATTTGATGAATTTTTTTTTGGGGAAATTCAATTTTGTCTAGAAATTGATAAAATTTTCTATTAATCTTAAACTGATAATTTTTATACTTCTTACTTAGAACTATAACTTTTATATCAATTTTTTTTGACAATTCATGATAGAAATTATCTTGATACGAAGTAACTGTATTTATATAAAAAACAATTCTCATTTAAATTTTAATACTAATTGTCTATACTATTGAGATTTATTACCTTATCTCCAAATTTTTCAACTTCCTGATTATGAGTTATAAATATAATTGTTTTGTTTTTTTGTTTACAATAATCATGTAAATTTTTAATTATTCTTAAATTTGTTTTTTTATCAAGCGCATTTGTTGCTTCATCAAATAGCATCAAAGATTTATCTTTATAGATTGTTCTAGCTATCCCTAAACGTTGTTTTTGTCCGCCTGAAAATCTATTTCCAAGCTCACCAAGTTTTGTATTAAGTCCTTCAGGTAAATCTTTAATTAATTCAGTTAATTCTGAAATAGCAATTGCCTCATTAAGTTTATCATTATCAACAATACTCTCATTAAAAAGAGTTATATTGTTAATAATATTATCATCTAAAATTATATTATTTTGTGGGGAATAACTTAATTTTGTATGCCATGTTTGGGAATTTTTATTTATATCAAATGTTTCATCTACTAAAATTTCACCCTCTAATGGACTAACAAAACCTGCCAACAGATCTAATAGAGTACTTTTCCCAGATCCACTATCACCTATTATAACTATAAAATTTCCTTTTTTAAACTCTAAATTTAAGTTGTTAAAAATTAATTTATTTTCTTCATACTGAAACTTTACATTAGAAAAATTAATCTTATTCTTAAAATCAAAATTTAAAGATTTATCTGAAATATCATTATTTTTTTCATTTAAGCAATTTTGTGAAAAATTATTTATTATTGGATCGATATATCTTATTTGTTGAAATGCATTTATTATTCGATTTAAAGAGGGTAGCATTCTGAATGCAGATCCAACATATAATCCAATAATAGGTATAACACTAGAAACATTTTGGTCTAAATTTATATAGTTTACAAGTATCAAAATTAATATAACTGATATAACCTCTAAATCATATCTTACCGTTAATTGTAAAAAATTATGCTTAAGCATTGACACGGCATATTTTTTATTTGATTTATCGAAAGTATTAGTGAAGTATTTTTCTAGATTATAAAGTCTAATTTCTCTGATAAAAAGTAAAGCTTCTTTAAGTATCTTTATTTTACTTTCTTCAGTATCGTGTCTTTGCTTGCCCCAATTGTCAATTTTTTTTCTTGTTATTAAAAAATAAAAAAGAATGAATGTTATAAAAATAGACATTAAAATTATTGTAATTTTAAATTGATATATTAATAAAAAACTAAAAATAAAAAATAAAACAAAAATTTCTAAAATAATTACTCCGTAATTCATTATTGAAGCTGATAACATTGTCAACTCAGTAGACAAATTTCTAATAAATGAAGATGAATTTTTATCCAAAAAATAATTTAATGGTCTAGTTAGATAAATGCCAATAAGTTTTTTTCCTAATAATTGATGAAATTTTTTTATAAAATTTACTTGTATGAAATTTAAATAAGTTAAAAATAGATTTTTACCTAAAAAAACGAGTCCAATTATAATACAGGATTTAAATAGAATTTCTGAATGACTTAAATTTTCAGTATCGAAAAAAAAATTTAAATAATAAAAATATTTTTCTGCTCCATCAAAATCTGCTAAAATCGTTAAAAGTGGTAAAATCAAACTTATTCCAACCATTTCTAAAAATGAACCAAGGATCATAAAAAAAATAATAAAATATGATTTGGTAATAAGATTTTCGTTTAAAATTTTAAATAATTTTATGATTTTCATTTCTTAATATTTCTAAGGGATGGTTATAATTGTTTTTATTTTCAAAAATACGTATTTATAAGTTTATTAAAAATTTATTTTATATAATGATATTTTAAACTATTGTAAAACTGATTTGTTTTTAAATCAAAAAAAAAATTAATCTAATTTATATGAAATACCTATTATCTAGATTATAATTATATAGTGATGAAATATCTTTTTTTAGAAACTGTTTTTAATAGCCCTCACCTTGAAACATCCGCTGAGATAGCATTAAACCTTAAAGCAAAAAAAAATAATATTTTTTATTCCTGGATAGGAAATGATTTACCTTGGTCTGATTGGTCTTTATCAATATCGAAGAAAATTTTAGGAGCGTCTATAAAAAAAAAAATCAGTTTAATCGAGGAAATTTTAAGAGAAAAAAATATTAATATAGTTGAGACAAACAAAATAGATAAAAATAAATTAAATAAAATTGAAATTTGGGCAAAAAAATTTAATGGTAATCTAAATAAATTAAAAAAATATTGTTATGATGGACAAAATCTAGGGCTTGGAGTTTCTTCTTCGTTAATTTCTTTTTTTCATCAAAGCAATTTTAATACAGAAACACATAAAAAGATCGTTCATAAATGTCTAATTACATCTGCAATTATTTATGAGAGAAGTTTAGATTTAATTAAAAAAATTAAACCAGATGAAATAGTTACTTTTAATAATCGTTTTGCAACTGCTTTACCAATTGTACTGGCTGCAAAAAAAAATGAGAATTAATATTATAAGACATGAAAGAGGGTCTGACTTTAATAAATATGAAATTTTTAAAAAAGATATTCATAATCTATCTTATAGATCAGACAATATCGATTATTATTGGAACGAGGAAAAAAACTTTCAAAAAAAATTAAATATTGCAAAAAAGTATTTTTATAATAGACGAAATGGAATTCCTTTAAGTTGGGATCTTAAAAAAAATCATGCAAGCAATCAATCTCGTGGCTACGTTCCAATTCCTAATAAAAAATATAGAATTATATTTTATACAACAAATGAAGATGAACATGAGTCAATAAAAGATCAATTAACAAATCTAATATGGAAATCTCAAGAAGTTGCTTTAAAAAAATTAATACAATGTTTAAAATTATTAAAAAATTTTGAATTATTTATTAGAGTTCATCCTGTAAGCGATAAAAGAAAATCTTTACATGATCAAAACAAATGGAAAAAATACCATGATGGAAAAAATATATTTGTCGTACCTCATGACAGTAAGATTAATAGCTATGAACTACTTGACTCTGCACATTTAATTACAACTTACGGTGGCAATATAGGTATAGAATCTATTTATTGGGGCAAAAACGTTTTAACATTAAGAAATGCTTATTACTCAAAAAAAAAAATTATCTTTGAACCAAAAAATTTTACAGAACTTAAAAATTATATATTAAATTTAAAATTTTTGAAAAAACCTCCAAACAAAAAAAAAGTTTTGCCTTTTGGTTATTATTTTATGATTTTTGGTAAAAAATTCAAATTTTTTAAATGTAAAAATTTTGATGAATGTTACTATAAAAACAAACAAATCACTCATTTAAATCCATTTCTAAAAAAAATCAAAAAAGCCTATACGAATTTGTAACAAAATATTGTAGAAATTTCATATATAATGAATGTTTTATTCTATATCCCTACAAGTTTGAATAGTCCTGAGTTTGAAATTTTACTTTCAAAAGCTCAAAATTCGATTAATGAAAAAAAAAATGTTAATATTTTAACTTGTACGGGAGGTAAAAATTATTCTTGTTCAATTAATCTTTATTCAAATCCACTTATATGTTCAGCCTGTAATTATAAAAAACTCAAAGCATTTAATAAAATTAAGGGAAATTATAATTTATTTAAAACAGATATAAGTCTCAAAAAAAGATACTTTAAAAAATTAAGTTTAGATAAATTAAGAAAACTAAAATACGATAGTGTCGATATCGGTTTAGCGTCTTATTCATCATATTTGGATAATACCAAAGATTATGATCTTGAAGGTAAAATTTCAAATAAACTTATATTAAAAAATTTAAACACTACAATTAATTTATATTTTTTCTTTAAAAAATTTTTAAAGGAAAAAAAAATTAATTTAGCTTATATTTATAATGGAAGGCAAAACCAATATAGACCTTTAGCTAGACTCCTGTTGAGTAAAAAGATAAAAATGATTTGTTTAGAGTTTAAAGGGCCTAGACATGAAAATGTTTTTGAATTTGTAAACCGCTTGCCATGGGACTATAATAAACATGCTTTAGATGTAGAGAAAAAATATAAAAAAATTAAATTATCAAGAAAAAGAAAAGATTTTATAGTCAATCATTATTATGGAGCAATCCAAAAAGGAAAAAAAATTCAATTTGAAGTATCACACAGTAAGAATCAGATTGAGGATCAACTTCCATCCAATTTTAGTCACAAAAATGAAAATATAATTATCTTTTTATCATCTGAATTTGAATATGTTGGATTGGGAGGAATATATGATAAAAAAATTTATAAAAATCAGCAAACAGCAATAGACAAAATCTGTAAAGATTTATCAAAAAAAAACACAACATCAAAATTTGGGTAAGAGTACATCCAAATTTAAGTGATGTAAAATGGGCATATATGAAAAAATTTTATGATATAGAAAAAAAGTATAAATTTTCAAATTTAATTAGTGCATCATCAAATATTTCAAGCTATGCCTTACTTAAACATGCATCTAAAATAATAACTTTTGGCAGCAGAATGGGTATTGAGGCTGTCTATGCAAAAAAACCCTCGATTATCTTATTCAGAAATTTTTATGAAAAACTTAATAGCAATTATATTCCTAAAAATCATAAGGAAGTATTAAAATTAATAAATTCAGATTTGAAGCCTAAGTCTATTTTAGCATCAGAGAAATATGCATTATATTCATATATTGGGGGAAATAAGCTGAAAGGCTTTAAAGGTTCTTATGACACTGGGTTTTCATTTCATAATAATAAAATAAAATTAAACACTATTAATAAACTTTTGTATTTTTTTGGTAGATTCGTAGATAAATTTTATTATCACTATTTAAGAAATATAGGCCTAAAGACATATCTTAAGTCTTTTTTTATAAATTTTGAAAAATTTAAAAATTAGTATTTAAATCTATTTCACTAAATCTTTTATAATTTTATTTTTCAGGGATTGTTTAATAAATTTTAATTGTTGTTTATCTTTTAAAAACATATAATGTCCTTTTTTACTACAAAAACCAAATAAATTTGATAAATGTCCACAAAAAGAATTTGTCTCGTAGCTGAAATTGGTATTAATCATAATGGTGATATTAAACTTGCAAAAAAATTAATTGATTTAGCCAAAAAATGTGATTTTGATTTAGTTAAATTTCAAAAAAGAACACCGGATATTTCCACTCCTCAAAATAAAAAAAATATAATTAGACATACGCCGTGGGGAGAGATGACTTACTTAGAATATAAACATAAAATAGAATTTGGAAAAAAAGAATTTGATCAAATTAATGCTTATTGTAAAAAAGTTAAAATTGATTGGTTTTGTAGTGCTTGGGATATTCCTAGTTTAGAATTTTTAAAAAAATACAATAATAAATTTAATAAAGTTGCATCTGCGATGTTAACTAATTTAGAACTTTTAAAAAAAATTTCTTTACAAAAAAAAACAACTTTTATTTCAACTGGTATGAGTACTTACAAAGATATTGATAATGCAATAAAGATTTTTAAGAAAAACAAATGTAAATTTATTTTAATGCACAGTGTATCTACATATCCTTGTCCGGAAACTGATTTAAATTTAAAAATGATACCAGTTTTAAAAGAAAGATATAAATGTGAAATTGGGTATTCTGGTCATGAAGTTTCTGTTGGACCAAGTACATTTGCAATAGCTTTAGGTGCTAAATATGTAGAAAGACATATTACTTTAGACAGAACAATGTGGGGCACTGATCAATCAGCTTCATTAGAACATAATGGAATGATGCAACTGTCTGCTCTAGCTAGAAAATTTGAAAATTGTATAGGTAATGGAATAAAAACTATATCTAAAAGTGAAAAAGAAAAACTTAAAGATATGAAATATTGGTAATCTACTTATAGAATTTTAAAAATTTTTTTTTATCCTTTTCCATTACAATTAAATCATCTTTTGAATCAATATCGGTAATATAATATTTTTTTGGATCTATTTTAAAAAAATAAACTTTATTTCCAACCATAGAATTTTTTTCAATAGTTTTAGATGGTCTTATTATATCTACATATCCAAGATGTCTGTAGACCTTTGGGAGATCTTGTCTTGATATAGAATGGTATTCTTTTTTACTTTTAACAAAAGGACTTGCTTTTTTTCCATATTTATTCCACATTTTATATGGAGACTTTTCGACTTCAGTAAAACATCTTAAAGCTGTAAACGACTTATTTTTTTTCTTTGACATTAAATAAATAAGTTTATTTAACAATTTTGGACACCTCAAAGGAGTCGTTGGCCTTAAATGAACAATTAAATCTATTTTTATTCCAAATTTTTTTTTATAAAAATTATAAAAATGTTTAAAAACCTGAAGGTCTGTGGACTTATCTCCAGAATATTTTGATGGTCTCAAAAAAGGACACTCAGCTTTATATTTTACTGATATGTTTTTTATTTTTTTTGAATCTGTAGATACAAATGTCTTATTAATTAGTTTTGATTTTAAAGATACTTTAATACTATAAGAAATTAATGGTTTCTTAAAAAAATTAATTATGTTTTTATTTTTAAGACCCTTTGAGTTTTTTCTAGCAGGTATCAGAGATACAATATTCAACTTTTTTTTAACCATTCAATACCAAATCATTGAAATTTTTTTTATAAAAGTTTAATTTTTCAATACTTAATAGGCTATTTTTTGACAATGATCTTAGTTGCCCATCAACTTTTTCCTCGTAATTTTCAAAATAATTTAATTTTGTAGATTTAATTTGCTCGTTTGTTCCAAGATAAGGACTATAAAATGCAACTGTAATATTATCTGGTTTTAAAAGTTTATTAAAATCAATTGTATTAATTACAGACTCTTCATCTTGGTTTGGAAGTCCGATAATATTATAGCTGGTTCTTTTTATGTCGTAATCTTTTAAGATCTGAAAAGCATTAATAATTTTTTTTTGATCAGCAAATCTATTCAAATTGTTCTCTCTGAATTCCTGGCCAGAAAGCTCTATTCCCATCCCCACTCCATCTACACCAAGATTTTTTAAAAGTTTAACTGTAATCTCATTTATACCTTCAGGTCTGGTCTCTATATAAAATTTTAAATTCAAAGGTTTGTTGATTAACAAACTTTCCAATCCTTTGAGAACTTTTTTGTTTATAGTGAGGAAATTAGTATCCTGACATCTAACTAAATCAATTTTAAATTTTGCCTTTAACGCTGATAGTTCATTATATATTCTTTCCGGGCTTTTGCTTCTTAAATAAAGTTTGTGATTAGATAGAGCTCCTCTATTTGTTGTGTCTTTAAAATCGTAATAATTTTGAATAACTGTTTCTACACAATATGAACATGTATAAATACACCCTCTTGACATTTCATAATCTAAAGAATTTAAAACTTTACCATTATATGCTCTCAAAAAAGTTTGTTTTTCAAATAAATCATAATTATAAGGTGGGATCTGATCCAAATTTGAGATTATTTTCTGAGGTTTATTTTTAGTAAATTTATTATTTTTTATAAAACTTAAACCATCAATTTTTTCTAATTTATCATTATTGTCTATATTGTTCATAATTTCTAAAAGAACAAACTCTGACTCTCCTGAAATTAAATAATCTATATTTGGATAATTTTGTAAAATAATATTTGGGGATGCTGTAGCTTGTAAACCTCCCGTGATTAGCTTAGCTCCATTAACTTTTACCTTCGAAAGAAGTTCATATCCATATTGTATATTAACATATTCACCTTCGCCATGAATATGTGAACTTATTGCAGACCAAAAAATAGCATCAGGTTTAAATTCATCTATTTTTGATTGTAAATCTTGGTAAATATCATTTTTATTAAAAAGTACTCTTTTAGAATATTCTGTTGGTAAGTATTGTTTATTAGATGTGTTAAAATTTATCTCATTATCTGACCAATTTGAATAAAATGTGCAATCAAAAAGTTGAACATTAAATGTGTTTTTTAAAACTGAAAAATGAGATGCAATCCATATTGGGGTTATACCTCTGCCCCATTTATTTGGATTAATAAATAATATTTTTTTCATTAATCTAATCGTTAGAAGTAATTATTGATTTGTCAAATAAAAATCAAATATAAAAAAAACTTCAAATTATCCAGATATGCAACAATTTAAAAAAACTTTTTTCCTTTTAAAACTGATCACATTTAGAATTAAATGATAAAAATTGATTTTAACTTAAATAATTGTATAAGATTACACAATTATTTAACAATTATCTTAATAATGGTCTTATATTTTTTTAAAAATGAGAAAATTTGAAATTGTAAAAAACATTATACAAATGAAAGATAATAACAATATCTTTCAACACTTTATAAACGTATGCAGACATATAAGTCCAAAATACTTTGGTAGGAAAAAATTTTTAAATTTTTCAGATGAAAGTTTATGTAAAACACTTGTAAATTTAAAAAAAAATGACAGAGAAGTATTCTCTAATATCTATAAAACAATGCAAATTTCTAATCAGATATTAAAAGTAGCATACATTAAAAAAGTTCAAAAAATTGCAAGTAATTACTTAAAATTTTCTATTAATAATTTTGCAACTAGAAATACACAATTTAGAATGGATTTACCATTTGATAAAGAAAATACGTATGGGTGGCACCAAGATAATGCATACTATAATTATAATACATCTGCAAAAAATGGGACGGTCCTTTGGATACCTTTGGTAAACGCAAATAGATCAAATGGAACTCTTATTATAAAACCTGACAGTTTTAATTGTGACACTTCAGCAAGTTCAAATAAAGTTACTAAAAAGAAAAATAAATTTTCATCTGATCAAATTTTAGTAAGAGAAAATATTCTCAAAAAGTTTAAGAATGAAAAATCAGTGAATGTAAAAAAAAATAATGCATTAGTTACTTCCGCAGGTATATTTCATAGAAGTGGAATTAATAATAGTAAGATTTGTCGATTTGTATTGGTGGTCAGATACAATAATATTTTTTCAAAAGATTTTATTTATAAAAGATAAATATGAAAAATTTAATAAGCCATAATAAAAAAATCTATAGAGATATTCATATAAAATATAAAGATGACACTAAAAGAAGAATATCTTCTACTGTACAATTTTCTGATTTAGGTATTAAAGATTTTAAAAATAAAATAGGTATTGACGTGTGTTGTGGTGCCTTGGGATTAGGGGCAATCAATCTTATAAATTTAGGTTTGCGAAATATTCATTTATTTGATTTAAATAAAAAAAATGTCTTATCATCAAAAAAAAATATTTTAAAAATTTTTAAAGATATAAAATTAAATATTGAAATTTTTAGTGGTAATTTAGAAAATTACAAATTTAAAAAAAATTTTTATGATGTGATTTTGTTTCAAGGTGCATTGCATCACATGTCAAAAGATGTAAGTGCTCTTAAAAGTATTTATAAAGGGGCAAAAAAAAAATGTTCATTTTTATTAACCGTTCAAGGCAAGGGTGGCCTGATAACAGAAACAACATTTGATGTTTTTAATAAGAAATATTTTGAAGATAAAAAAGTAAAATTTTTTTTTGACAGTATATTTGCTAATAAGGCAAACTTTAAAAAAAATATTAATTTTTTAAAAAAAAATTCAGATTACAATGGGAAAAAACTTTTAGATTTGGTAATAAAACTCGCAGATAGTGATTTTTTTCAAACACTCGAGGACAGAATTAAATCTAAAAGATACTATCAGTATACATATGTGGAAATAAAAAATAAACTTACTAAAGTTGGATTTAAAAAAATAAGATTAGTGAAAAAACTATCAAAATACAAATATAAAAATTTAAGGCAAATTTTTAATTCGGTATATATGAATAAGAACACTTTATTAAGTCACGTTCTTTATGGTAAAGACTCTAGCCATATAAATATCCGATGTACAAAATAGCTATATAATATAAAAATGAAAATTCTTGCTATTTACCCTTATCTAACCATTTCCTCTAGCGCATTAATTATTGATGGTAAAGTTATTGCTGCCTCGACAGAGGAAAGATTTGATCGAAAAAAAAATAGCACTGCATTTCCAGAAAAATCTTCTAAATGGTGTTTAGATTATGCTAAATTAAAATGGAAAGACCTCGACATGATTGTTGTACCATGGAACCCATCTTTAAATATTCAAAATGCCTCCAAAAGATGGACTGAAAACATTAGATGGCGAGGAGAAATGTTAACAAATATTCCAGCTAATTTAATGAATATGATGCAAGCTGATGATCCAGAGGAATTTGAAATGAGATGGTCAGGAAATGTTTTGAAGTTTTTGAATCATCATGAATGCCATAGTGCTTTTTCATTTTATCAATCCCCATTTAAAGAAGCTAATATAGTATCAATTGATGGTCGAGGAGAACAAGAAACATTAACTATTTCAAAAGCAAAAAATGAAAGAATAACAAAAATGTTATCAATAGATTATCCTCATTCTATAGGTTTATTTTATTCAACTTTCACAGATTTTTTAGGATTTAAAGTAAATTCAGATGAGTGGAAAGTTATGTCTTTAGCGTCATATTCTCAAAAAATAAATAAATACGATAAGCTAGTAAAAAGTCTTATTAAAAAAAATAAAAACGGTTTTGAATTAGATTTGACTTTTTTTAGTTATTATACATTTGATAAACAAAAGCACATGTTTTCAAAAAAATTTACCTCATTGTTTGGAAAACCAAGATTGAAAGATGACAAAATAGAAAAAAGACATAAAGATATTGCTGGAGCTATGCAAAGAGTTTTTATTGAAATTTGTAAACATATTTTTTCAATCAGCAGAAAACTAAATAAAACTAAAAATTTAGTTTTTACTGGAGGTTCGGCTATGAATAGTGTTTTAAACGGTAAATTGGATAATTTTAAAGTTTATCAAAATAGCCATATATCATATGCTCCGGATGACTCAGGAGTTGCAATAGGTGCAGCATTACTAGCAAATTATAAATATGGGAAAAAAACAAGGAAACCAAAAGAAATTAAAAATAATTATTTTGGACCGAGTTATAAAGATGCTGAAATCAAGAAGTACTTAATTAACTCTAAAATAAATTTTACTAAACCCGAAAATATTTTCAAGGAAGTTGCAACTGGAATATCTGAAGGAAATTTTATAGGTTGGTTTAATGATAAAATGGAATTTGGTCCTCGTGCACTTGGCAACAGATCTATCCTGGCTGATCCAAGAAAGCATCAAAATAAAAAATTATTAAACTTTGCCGTTAAATTTAGGGAGGGTTTTAGACCATTTGCACCAGCCGTGTTGAAAGAATACTCCTCTCAAATTTTTGAGATAGATGAAAAACGTGAAGTAAATTTTATGGAGAGGGTTTATAAAATTAAAAAAAAATGGATAAAAAAAATACCTGCGGTCTCTCATGTTGATGAGACAGGTAGACTTCAAACTGTTAATAAAGATATTAATAGTAATTTCTATGAATTAATAAGTGAATTTCATAAAATAACTGGTATTCCATTATTATTAAACACATCTTTTAATTTAAATAATGAACCAATTGTTATGTCTCCTAAGGATGCAATTAGATCTTTTTACAGTTCAGGGTTAGACTGGCTCGTGCTTGGTTCTTTTTTAATAAAAAAAAAGGTTTAAAGTTTAAGATCTCTTATGAAAGTAAAGAAAAGATATATTGATTTATTAAGGTCTAGAAAAGCAAAAATTTGTATCTGGGGTTGTGGATACATAGGCTATTCTACAATGGCTTTTTTTGGAAAAAAAAAAATAAGTAGTATTGGCTTTGATGTAAATCCTACTAAAGTAAATCATATTAATAAAGGAAGTGTTTCTATTTTCGGTTTAAAAAAATGGTTAGGTTTCGATCTTAAAAAAGATCAAAAAAAGTTAATGTCTGCAACAACCAAATTACAATCAATTATAGAAAATGAAAAAATAGTATGTCATTTTATATGTATTCCAACAGAAAAAGATGGACAGCCTTTTTTTAAATTTTTTGAAGATGTTCTAAATCAAATTCTAAAAAGAAAAAAAAATATATTTAATCTTAAAGAATGTATTATAATTGAGTCAACTTTAATGCCAAATACTTTTGACAAAGTTGTCAAAAAAATAATAAACAAAAACAAAAAAAAAATTGATGATTTTCATTTTGCCGTAGCTCCAAGAAGAGATTGGTTTGAGGATCAAACCAAAACGCTTGAAACACTAGATAGAGTATTTGGAACGGCAAATCCAAATTCAAATAAAATTATCTATGAAATTTTATCCTTAGTTACAAAAAAAGTTCATATTGCTTCAAGTTATAGAGAAGCCGAACTTGTTAAGAGTATAGAAAATTCATATAGACATGTAGAAATTACTTTAGCTAACGAACTATCTTTAGCCTATCCCGATAAGAACATAAGAGAGGTTTTAAAATTAGTTGGGACTAAGTGGAATATGAATACTTATTATCCTGGATTTGGAACTGGAGGTTATTGTATTCCTTTATCAAGTAAATATGTGAAAAATGGTTCTAAGTATAAAAAAAAGTTAAAAATTATAAATGAAACAATTAAATTAGACTCAAAAATTAATGAAATAATTGGAAAAAGTATCATTAAAAAAAAAATAAAAAATATTCTGATATTTGGTTTGTCTTACAAGTCAGATTTAAAAGTCCATATTCTTTCTCCAACTCTTCAATTAATTAATTATTTGTCAAAAAATTCTGTGAATGTTTCATTATATGACCCTCTATATTCAAAAAAAGAAATTCAAAAGATTATAAAAGTAAGAACAATTAAAAAAATCGTTTCACTTAAAAATTTCGATGGAATTGTAATGATGATTAACCATAAATTTTTTGACAAATTAAATTTAATAAAATTAATTCAAAATTCTAAATTAAAACTAGTCTTAGATAATTCTAATTTTTTTAAAGAAAACAAAAATTTAATTCAAAATAAAACAAGATATATTCAAACTGGACAGGCTAATTGGTTAAATTAATCTAAAATGATTTGTATAATACCAGCAAGAAAAAACTCAAAAGGATTAAAAGATAAAAATATTAAAAAATTAAAAGGCATACCTTTAATAAAACATTCTGTTAACCTGGCAAAAAAAACTAAACAAATTAAAAAAGTTTATATTTCAACTGATGATCAAAGAATAATAAAAATTTTTAAGAAAGATAAATTTGTTGAGATACCTTTTGTTAGACCAAAAAGTTTATCTGGTGATAACACTAGTTCAATTGATGTTTATTTACATATGATCAAATATTTGGAAAAAAAAATAAAATTTAAAGATTTTTGTGTACTGTTACCAACTTGTCCAATAAGGACTCCAAAACAAATTGATAAAGCAATTAATGTTTTTAAAAAAAATAAGATTAAGTTTTTAATTTCAGTCGTCAAATCAAAACCATTAGAATTTCAATTTAAAGTAAATAAAAAAAAATTTATGGAAAAAATTAATGCTGTTAATTTTAGTGTTTTTAACAGACAGAAATTAAATGAAATTTTTACACCTAATGGCAGTATTTATATTTTTAATAAAAATGAATTTAAAAAAAGAAAAACTTTTATGACAAATAAAACCTATTGTTTTGAAATGGATAAATATAATTCTCAAGATATTGATGACATCATAGATTTTAATATAGTTCGAAAACTAGTTAAATAATGAATTACATTTTTACTACAATCTACCCAAAATCAAAAAAATATTTTGATGAATTTATAGATTCTTTAAATTATCAATCTGAAAAAACTTTTAAAATTTTTATAGTTTTAAATGGAACATCTTTAAATCCAAATCAAAAAAAAAAAATTAAAAAGAATTTTATTATTTATAAAACAAATACTACTTGGCAAAAAGCCAGAATTGAAGGTTTAAAAAAACTTCTAAAAAAAAATCCAAAAAACATTATTTTTGCTGATAGTGATGATATTTTACATAAAGATAGGATAAAATTTAGCTTAAATAAAATTCAAAAATATGATTTCATAGTTAATAACTGTTATTTATTTCAAAAAACTATAAAAAAAAAAGAGATTTGGCTTAAAAGAAAAGAAAAAAAAATAGAACTTAATCAAATTAAGTATTCAAATTTTGTTGGGTGTAGTAATACAACTATTAGAGGTAACGCAATGAAAAAAATCATAGATAAAATTAATGTAAATCTAATAGCTTTTGATTGGTGTATTGCAAAATTATTATTAATAAAAAAATTTAAAGGAATTTATATTTCTAAACCACTTACTTTTTATAGACAATATGGTGAAAATACATCGAGTCTGATCAATATTTCAAAGAAAAAAATCAAAAAAGATATTAAGTGTAAATTGGCACATTTTAGATATTTTGAAAAATTTGGAATTAATTATAAAAAACAAATTTTAGAATTAAAAAATAAATATAGAATAATTGGCAATAAAAAGTTTTTATCTGATATTAAAAAGAACTTTAAAACTAAAAATCAATACTGGTGGTCATTAGTCTAGTATGTTTAAAAAAATTCTTAAAGCAGAACCATATGTAATTGCTGAAATTGGAGCAAATCATAATGGTAATTTTAACAAAGCGTGTTTTTTAATTAAAAGTGCCAAAAAAGCAGGGTGTGATGCAGTTAAATTTCAATCTTGGGATGAAAATTTAAATTGTAAAAGTTACTACAAAAAAAATAAAAAAGTCCTTTTTGATTACATTAAATATAAAGTAAGTTTTAAACAATTAAAAAAACTTAGATCTCTTGCAAAAAAGTTAAAGATTGATTTTGGCACTACCCCATTTACTAGCGAACAACTTAGGGAAGCTATAAAATTAAAATGTGATTTTATTAAAATTGCTTCAATGGATTTGAATAATTACCCATTTATTGATGAGGTATCAAAAATTAAAAACAATCTAATTATATCTACTGGCTTCTCAAACATTAAAGAAATTAAGTATGCATCTGATATTATTAGAAGAAGAAAAAAGAAAAATGTAATATTTTTGCATTGTGTAGGTCTTTATCCTCCAAAGAGTGAAAAATTCATAAATCTCAAAAATATGGCAACAATTAAAAAAATCACAGGTTATGAGGTTGGTTTTTCAGATCACACAAAATGGATAGAAACACCGATTACAGCATCGGCACTTGGAGCAAAAGTTATAGAAAAACATTTTACTTTTGATAAAAAAGCTAAGGGATGGGATCATGCAGTTTCTGCAGATTTTATAGAAATGAAAACATTAGTAACTGCAACAAAAAAATCATACAAACTTAGAGGTATTTTAGAACGAAAATTGTCAAAAGATGAAATTAAAAAATCAAAAATTATGAGAAGAAGTATAACGATAAAAAAAGAAATAAAAAAAAATCAGATAATTAGATATAAGGATCTTGATTTACAAAGACCCGGCACAGGCATTTCTCCAGGACATCTTAAAAAAATTGTAAATAAGAAAGCAAATAAAAACTTGGCTATTGGGGAAATTTTAAAGTGGAACAATATAAGATAAATAGATTAAATAACTATTGCAAAATTTTAAAAATTTTTTGCTTTAATTAAATCAGAATGATTTCCAATATCGATCCAATTTTCATAAACTGGATAATTTAAAACTTTTTTTCTTTTTTTAATTGACCTTTTTATTAATTCAACTGCACTAATTTTTTCATTTTTTTTTATAAGTTCTATTATTTTTTGGTTTAAAAAATATATTCCAGAATTTATATTTATGTTAAAAGTAGGTTTCTCTTGAATATTTTTAATTTTTTTATTATTTATATCTAGAATTCCATAAGGTATCACAATTTCATTTCTTGTAGCACATACTACCAAATCAGCTTTATTTTCTCTAAAAAAATTATATAAACTATCAAAATTTATATTAGTAACAATATCTGAATTTATAAGTAGAAATTGCTGACTTGATCTTTTTATGTCAATTAATTTTAGTCCGCCTGCAGTATCTAAAGGGGTTTTTTCAATTATAAATTTTAATTTGTGTTTTAGATCTGAAAAATTTCTTAACAAATGTTTTTTAATTAAATTTGCTTTATAATGAAGTACAATATAAATCTTGTTAACATTGCTTAATCTGCATTTTTTAATTAAATTATCTATAATAGGATCTTTTCCAACTTTAATTAGAGGTTTTGGTATTTTTTTTGTAATCGGTAATAATCTTTTTCCAAATCCTCCAGCCATAATGATAATATCAAAGTTATTTGATAAAATCTCATTATTTTTAATAAGACCATCTAGTTTAACAAATCCTAAATAATTTTTATTTTTTGATACAATCGGAATTTCTTTAATATTTTTTTTTTTTGCTATTAGTAATTTTTCTTTAAAATTATTTTTTCCCACCTCTAAAAATAAAGGCAAATTATTGTAAAATTTACTTAAATTATCATTAATTGAATAACCTTTGGTGAATCCTCTTCTTATATCTCCATCAGTTATACTTCCGACTAATTTTTTTCCCTTAAGAATAAAAATAATTTTGTTTGTCTGGATATTAAATTTTTGAAGTATTTTTTTTATTGTAAACTTAGAATTGGCGATGTATTTTTTATTTTTAAGGATTTTTTTATCTAAAGTTTTAATCATAATTTTTACTTTTGGCTAAAACTACTCACCCCCATTTTTTCGTCAGGAATTTTAATAATTTCAAAATTTCTCTCTTATTGTTAGGAACTAATAACTTAATAATAAAGTTTTTTTTAAAATAATTAATTACCAAAAACAATCTAAATTAACTCTTAAAAATTTTTTTCAGTGCATAAATCAAGCCAATTGAGCTATTAGTACTGGTCAGCTGCACGCATTACTGCGCTTCCACATCCAGCCTATCAACG
>MDTG01190337.1_pt1 | contig 40728 bp, 35 predicted proteins | sample 811421 | NCBI WGS metagenome assembly MDTG01 (sample SAMN05326645, study PRJNA326480) | marine metagenome | isolation source: seawater | place: Pacific Ocean: South East | collected 2011 | reverse complement strand
TCTTCATTAACTAAACCTCCCCTACTTGAGTTAATTAAAATAGCACTATCTTTCATAATCCCTAATTCATTTAAAGATAAAATATTTATCGTTTTTTTGTTTAAAGGAACATGTATTGTAACAATATCAGAAAACTTAAGTAATTTTTGTAATGTAACATATTTTAAGATTTTAATTTTCTTTTGTAGACTTTTACTTCTTTTTTTGTCATATACTAATATTGCTGATGGATTAAATTTTTCTATTTTTTCTATAACCTTAGATCCAATATTTCCCGTTCCAATAACGCCAACCACAGATTCATTTATACTTTTAGTCAATTCTTTTTTCCATATTCCTTTCTTAATTTTTTGATCAAAATAATTTATCTTTCTTAACAAATTTAGAATGGAAGATAGAGTAAATTCTGAAACAGCATCAGATAATCCTTCTGGTGTGCAAGATAATATTATTTTTCTCTTTTTAAGTTCTTTAATTGGAACATTTTCAATGCCTGTACCTAATCTACAAATAAACTGTAATCTTTTATTATTTTTCACTATTTCGTCTAAATTTTCAGTGCCTGCAATTAAATATTTACAATTGCTTGACAATTTTAAAGTCTCAATTGGTTTTAATTTTCTTTTTAAATTATTGACACGATAAGAAATTTTATTTTTTTTTAACAAATATTTGATTTCAGTACTTAAGGTAAAAGTAGTTGTTGATATAAATAAATCAATCATTATTAATTTGGTGACCAATAAACTGTCAGGTCTTCATTTAAGATATTTGAAATTGGTATTTTAAGATCTTTTATGTTTACAAGTTTCTTAAATAACATAAGTTTTTCTGTACCTCTAATAAACAAAAATCTTCTTCTTGAATTTTTTATAATTTCTAAACTTAAAGAAACTCGTTTAAAGTTTTCATTCTTTTTTTTTATAATTTTAATATTTTCAAACCTATCATTTGAATTTTTTTTATCAATTTTATTGTGGTCAAAAATGGAGGCAATATGGCCGTCTAGACCCATACCAAGTAAAATTAAATCAAATGGCTTATTTTTCTTTATTTTTGTATTTAAAATATAATTTCTTTCATTTAATTCTAAAATTGCTTCTCTATGTTTTATTTTAAAGCTGTTCTTTATTAAATTAAAATTACTTATTGGACTATCGTTATCAACAATTCTATCGTCAACTAAAATAATATTAAAATTTTTTTTTAAAAATTTAGAGTTAAATAATATTTTATAAAATAATTTAGGTGTATCTCCACCAGAGAGGCCAATTGTTGCCTTGCGTGATATAGAATAATATAAATTTAATATTCTAGTGAAATTTATTAGCAACGCATTACATAAACTAAATTTATTTTTAAAATACTTAATTCTTATTTTATCATTTAATATTTCTTCGTACACGTTTTACTTTTTTAATTTCATTAACCTTGCAACTTTTTCTAAATCTTTTGGGGTATCAACTGCGAAGCTTTGGTAGTTAGTCTTTTTCATAAGGATTTTTCTACCTTGTTCAATATACCTCATCATATCTACTGACTCATATTTTTCATATATTGATGGTTTAATTTTTAAGTAATCTAATAATGCTTTTCTTTTGAAGGATATAACACAAACCTGCTTACCTAGAAAACTTTTTTGATAATTTCCGTTTATAGGTATTGGCAGTCTTGAAAAATATAGTGCATTAAAATTTTTATCATAAATTACTTTTATGCAATTTTTATCAAGGAACTCTTTTTTTGAGGATATTTTGCCAAGTAAATTTACAATTTCTACCTTATTATTTTTTAGAATCGGCTTAATTGATTGTGATATCATCTGCGGCACAATCATCGGCTCATCTCCTTGAACCATGGTAATGTTTGAAATTTTACGTGAGTATTTTTTTTCGATTTTTTTTAATGCTTCTGAACATCGCGCGGTACATCTTTCATGATCTTTACTAGTCATAATTGCATTAGCGCCAATATTCTTAATATGTTTTGAGATTTCATTGTCACAAGTTGCGACAAAGACTTCGTCTATTATACTATTTTTTTTTACTCTATTATAAACATGCTCAATCATAGGTAGTCCATTTATTAACTCCATGGGTTTGCCTGGAAATCTTGAGCTGCCCATTCTTGCCGGAATTATAGCAATATTTTTCAAATTACCCTCTCCTTGATAAAATATGCATATGCGAACTAAAACCATTTTTCGAGATAAAGTTCTGTAAATCACTTTTTGTATTTTCTGAAGCATTTTTAAAGAATATTTTCCAAAAATTATTAGAATTAATTGCATGGTTCCTCGACATGATATCAAGATCTAACTCCCCAGGTGTTGTTGCTTGAATGATGTCAAATTTATTTTTTTCTAATAAAATTTTTACTGAACTTGGGTTAAAAAAATTTAAATGGTGAGGAGGAGAAACAGACTCTGACTCTTCCCATAAAACTCTTATGTCAATTCCATTACTTGATAAAGTTGTGAAAAAAAAATAATCATTCTTCTTCATTACTTTGTATAAAGAATTTAAAAAAGTTTTTGGTGAATGAAGGTGTTCGAATAATTCAAAACTCAAAAAAAATAGCTGATTATCAGGCAAATCAGAGTGATCAAGATTTTCTAAGAATTTCTCTATTACAATTAAACCTTTTTCTCTACAAATTCCTGCAAGTTCTGCAGATGGCTCAATCACAATAATATTTTTTATACCAATATTTTTAATTTCTTCAGCAAAGATACCGTATCCACCTCCAACATCAACTAATGTAGCATCGTTTAAATCATAGGTATCTATTATTTCTTTTATCTTTTTAACTTTCGGCTTCCATAGCTTCTCTCTTCTATTTTCTGCAGTCAAAGGATAAAAATCAGTTGCCCAATATTTGGCTGATTTAGATTTAGTGTAAAAATTATTAAATGCTTCTTGCGAAGGTCTAGGGCTTACAAATAATGTATTACAGTTATGGCATTCTTTGTATGTAAAATGATTTTTTATAAAAGAAAGTTCACCCTGTAAATCACACGCTGGACAGGAAAAGTCATGAAATTTTTCATTAAGAAATATTTCATCAATGTCTTCTTTGCATAATTCCAGGTATTTTTTAAATACTTTACTTGGTCTAATTTCTTCTTCCTTCATTGTACTAATAAAATTTATATTATCCTAATTTAAAACTATTTATCCATGCACCTAAAGAAATGATTGTCCATGTTCTATTGATAGATGATATATTTTGAGTATCTAAATTATATATTTTTTTTGAGAATAGTCCAAGTTCATTAACGTTATCAATTAACGATAACAAATAATCTGCTGATTTTTTACTTTTTAATGACTCACCCAAAGGAACACTAAAGCCTTGTTTTTTCCTATATGTAAATTCATTTCCAAATAATTTTTGTGAAATTATTTTAAGAATTTTTTTTGTAATTTTATTTCTATTTATAAAAAAAGGTAGATTTAAGTCAGTTTTAAAATGTAACGGTAGATTGTTAGAAAACTCAATAACTCTGTGATCAAGAAATGGGACTCTGTTTTCTACACCATTAGCCATGCACATTTTATCTTGTCTAATTAAGAGTTCGGTTAAATATGTTGATTGTTCGTACTTAAAAAATTTCGTGTATAAATTTTTTTCATTAATATTATTAAATTGATTTATTCTATCTTCTGTTGCTTTCTCAAAATTGAACTGAGGATAAATTTCTTTAATTTGGTTGATTTTTGAAACTGAGGATAATGAAATTATAATTTCTTCTATACTTACGCCATCACGTTTAAAATTGTAATTTCTCATAGAATTAATTAGTCTGGAAAAGTAGGGATATTTGGTAAAAATTCTAGCAGGTATAAACCGATCATAACCACCAAATAGCTCATCTGCACCTTCTCCGCTTAAAATTACCTTAAGATATTGGCTAGCCAATTTAGATAAGTGATATATTCCGATTGAATTAGGCTGACTTAGAGGCTGATCAAAATGCCAGGTAGTTTTTTCTAAATCATCTATAAGAAAATTTGATCTAAAAGATGATTTAAAGTTATTAAGTTCTAGAGAGGAATTAATTAAATTAATATAATTCTCCTCATTGAGGCTTGAGCCAGGAAAAATAATAGAGAAAGTTTTTAATAATTCTTTATTCCTTGATGCACTTATTGAGGTTATCAAACTTGAATCAATTCCACCTGAGAGTTGAGTTCCAACTTCTACATCGCTAATTAGTTGATAATCCACACTACTAGATAAAATATCCTGAATTTCCGAAATTGGATTTTTAATATCTAAATCCTTACTGTTATCCCAGTACTTTTGGGACGTTAGTTCATTATCTTTATATATCATATAATGACCAGGTAGGCATTGATATACATCTTTAAATAGAGTTTTATTACCTGAGCAGTATCTGAAGAATAAAAACTCGTCTAAGTTTTGAATATTAATATTTTTTTTAAACTCACTATGATGTAAGAAAGCTTTTATTTCACTTGCAATAAAAAAATTTTTATTATCCTTATAAAAATATAAAGGTTTTATTCCGACACGGTCCCTCGCTAAAAAAAACTCTTGATTTCTTCTATTGAAAATAACAATTGAAAACATGCCATTCAGCTTTGTTAACATGGATGGACCATATATTTCGTACAAATTAAGTATAACTTCTGTATCTGATTTACTTCTAAAAACTACCCCGTCAGCCTCTAAATTACGCCTTAATTCTAAAAAATTATATATTTCACCATTGAATACAATTAATAAATCACCATTGTTGCTAATCATCGGTTGATTGCCATATTTACTTAAATCTTGAATACTTAACCTCTGAAAACCAAAACCAATATTAAATTCTTTAGGAGAAATATCTGTATTATGATCAATTAGTCGATTTTCATTACTAAGTATAACACAACCCGTATCATCATTGCCCCTGTGCCTCAAAGAGTCCCTCATATTTAAAAGTGTCGAAAGTGGTGTTTTATTTTCAGACTTTATTACAACGTATCCACACATAAATTTTATTTTAGATATTCCTGATTTTGCCATTGATTCTCCATATTATATTCAACACATGGCTCGTCAGAAAATATAAATGGATTATCAGGCACGGTTGTCGAAGTTGAAATTTCCGTACCTCTTAAATGAACATTATAATAAAATATTGATGCAAAAATAACTAAGAAAACAATTTTTGCTATGTTTTTTTGTTGTATTACTGAGATTATCATGGGTATTAAAATTATTTCACCAACCGTAAATATAGAGGCAATCCTAGCTGCAAAAATAGAAAAATCGTTGAAAATAATAATCCAAGCAGTTCCAAAGATATATAGTATGAAAGCAGGTTTAAAAAAATTATATTTATTGTTCAATTGATCGTATAAAAATATCGATACCAGAGAAACTAACAAGTATTTCACAGTTGCTATATTACTAAATATACCTAAATCATAATTATTAATACTCATCGATGATTGTTGGTAATAAACATAAAATTTTAGGGGCAACAAATTTAATTGGCTAAATATTTGGAAAACAATATCATCTAAATTTATTGCGGTAACAAGAATTGAAATCATTAAAAAACATATCCAGAGAAATTTACTTATCTCTATTTTATGAAAAAAAACATAAATTAGTGTGGGAATTGCAGAAAGATGCATTAATGATCCAATAACAATAGAAACTACTCCACTTCTAATATTTTTATTAGCTACTAAATAGATTGAAAGAAGCACAAACGCTGACGCAAGACCTGATCTTATTTGTGCAAGATCTTTTAAAAGATACATATGTGAGAAATATATTATTACGCTAACAAAAATATAAGGAGACATTTTCCTAATACAAAAAAATATGATTGATATACTCAGTAAAGCAGTAATAAAAAACATTAGTATCACATTACTGCTAAATACTTTTGAAAAGTTGATTAGCATTTGAAATCCGAAATCTGTATGTCTATGAAATAAAAATGGATTATATAAATACTGTACTAAATCTGGACTATCTAAAAAAAAATATTTATAGGTGCAATAATCACCAAATTCATTGGAACGAAATCCAGCAAAAAATACCAGGAAAAGAAAAGATATTGTTATTAAAGTTGATTTTAGATGAGGATTAAATTTATTTTCAAGAAGTGAAAGAAAAAAAAATGTTACAAATAATGAATAATAATAAATCATATTTTTATTTAAAATTTTTTTCTTAAAATTTACTTAGAGGTTATATTATTTAAAATACTTAATATATCAGTCACCCATTAAGTTTCTAAAGTATTTTAAGTCTTCAGGATAATTTATGCTTTTTGCATCTTTTTCATCAATTATACAAGGATAGCACCTCTCACCAACCATGCTTTTATATTCATTCAATGTTTGATACTTTGAAGCAAAGACTACTCCATTAGGTAAATACAAGTCTTCAAATATCTGGCTAGCAGGAAACCTCATAATGGATTTTCCTTTGTCTTTAAAATAATTAGAATATGGTTCTGCAAAATTGTCCTTAATTCTCAAGTACCATTCAGGTCTTCCTGATTTTATTTTATGAACTGTAATCGCTGAATCATACTTATCATCTAATAATTTAGCAACACACGCATCAATATGTTCTGAATTTCTGAGTGGTTTATCACATTCAAGACAGACACTAATGTCACACTTATAATTATGATTTTCTTCAAGCCAATTTACGGCATGAATTATTACATCTTCTGTGGGCACATCTTCTGCAAGATTTGCTGGCCTTAAAAATGGTACCTCAGCGCCATATTTTTTTGCTGCATCAGCTATTTCAACTGAGTCAGTTGAAACAACAACTTTATTTATAAATTTAGATTTCTGTGCCGCTTCTATTCCATATGCTATAAGCGGTCTCTTATTAATAAGTGCAATATTTTTTTTTGGGACTCTTACAGATCCTCCCCTAGCTGGTATAATTCCGACCACATTCATTTCTTATTCTATCTTCCTGAAACAAAAGTTTCTTTTTTTGTATATTTTTCTTTTTGCAAAGACTTTATATTAAGCATTATTTTTTTAAACGCCAAAATAATATCATCCATATCTTTCTTTTTATTTGGCCAACCTATCTGCGTGAATCCCATATATTCATGATCAAATAATTTATGAGCATTTTTTAGCTCATCTATCTTATAATCTATTTTTTTACCTATTATTTCTTGAAAGTACTTTTTTTTAAACAGTACATTTTCTGACATCAATCTAGGCATGCCTTGTGAAACTGGAATACCCTCTTTTCTCAAAACATCAATAATTAAATCTCGATGTATTTTTGACTTAACACCATTCCATCTGAATCCAACATGATATGGTGCGTAATCATCAAAATTACTAATTTCTTGTGGGGAGAGAAATTCACCACATATTTTGTTTAGTTTATTTATTAAATAATGATAATTTTGTTTTCTTATTCTATTTAATTTTTGAAGTGCTCTGGCCTGCTGAATGCCTATTTCAGCCATTATCTCAGTTAATCTAAAATTATAACCTACAACACAATTTTTTATTTCCTCCGGATACTCGTCATCAACTATTGCTTCCCCGTGATTTCTAATTAGTCGTGCACGTGTCGCAACTAATTTATTATCAGTGACAACCACACCTCCTTCACCTGTCATAACATTTTTGGGCTCATTAAGCGAAAAGACACCTACATCCCCGAAGGTACCCAACATTTTATTTTTATATTTTAATCCAGGTGATTGAGAAGCATCTTCTATTAGATTTAAATTATATTTTTTACAAATTTTCTTTATTTTTTTTATTGCCCCAGCATTTCCATTCCAATGAACTACCATAACTGCTTTTGTTTTTTTTGTAATTTTATTTTCTATTTGAGTTTCGTCTAAGTTAAATGAGGATAAATCAATATCAGAAAATATTGGAACAGCATTAGCTTGAACTATTGCAGCTGAAGTTGCTGTAAATGAGAATGGAGTACAAATAATCTCATCCCCTGACTTTATTCCTAGCGACAGAATAGCTAGTAATAGTCCAGATGTTGCTGAGTTGACAGAAACACTATACTTTACTTTATGAATTCTTGACCATTCATATTCAAATCTCCTTACTCGTGGCCCCCCTAAAAAAGTAACAAAATCTTGGCAATTTAAAGCTTGTTTGCTACTCATAGACAAAAGTTTCTTTGTACCATTTACAGGTGAGCCAACAAATTTTGAGAGTTGTTTTTTTTCTAATAGTTTAACAACATTATTTATTACATCCTTATCTAAATAAGGCAGGGATTTGAATTCTTTTGCTCTAACTGGAATTCCACCGTGAATAGCTAACTTATTACTTTTCGAATTTTTCATACCTTATTTTGATAGACTAGTTCTATTATTCCCATTGATTTTTGAGAACTTATGCCATCAGAAACTGGGGATTTATTATTTTTAATTGAGTATATTATATCTCTATACGCATTTTCAAGTCTTTCATAATTAAAGGAATTAGTAACAGATTTTTCTAATTGAAGCCTACTAAGCCAGTTTTTTTCAATACAAGGTACAAATTTATATATTTCATACCTCATTCCATCATCTAAAATTCTTAATCGACCATTTGTGCATTGAAAATCTAATTCAAAATAGTGATTTTTTTTACTTTCTCCAGTGGCCTTTACAAAACTAACAACTTTATTTTTGTGAAATATTACAATATAAGCACCTGGGTCAGGAATATCATTTACAATTCTTACTTCATTTTCTTCATCAATTCTACCAACAACAGTTTCAACGTCTCCTGCAAAGAAATCTATTAAATCTATCATGTGAATTGAATTCATATATAAAGCTGTATCTACATAAGCGACTATTGAATTAAGTTTTCCTAATTCACCGGAAAAGAGTAATTCCTTACATTTTATATAAAGATCGTCCCATCTTCTCATATAATTGACTGCAAGTTTTATTCCTTTTTTATCACAAAGCTCTATGATTTTATTTGAAGTCTCAGAATTAGTTGAAAGAGGTTTTTCACAAAATATTGATTTAATCGGGTATTTAAGTGCATCTATAATATTTCTTTCATGATGAATTGTTGGTGTTGCTACTACTAAAACATCTACCTCAATCTCATCAAGCATAATATTCATGTCGTTGAATATTTTTTTAACATTCCATCTTTCTGAAAATTTCTTTAATTGATCTTTATTCGTATCACAACATGCAACCAATTCACATTCATTCATTTTATTTATAGCCTTTGCATGACTATAAATTTGTGGCCTATCACCAGTATCGTCTGCGAAACCACCAATATAACCACATCCCACAATTGCAATCTTTGTTTTAGTCATTTTAATTTGATTTGATTTAGAATATTATGACCAATGATATCATTTTTTTTCCACTTTTCTCTGTTTAAGTAGTTGAATTCAATCTTTGTATTTACAGAGGAATTTGGAATATAATTTTCCATACTTTCAAATATTTTTACACCTAACTGACTGTGAAAATGCTCTACATCCAAAAAACTAGTCATATTATTGGATATTGGCTCACTATTTAATTCACTAAAATTTAAAAAATCATGAACATGATGCATATCTAAAATAGATTTTTTCCAATTTAACATTTCTTTCTCTAATCCCATTGTAATTAGTGTGTCAAGTAATAATGCATGAACTGGAACAAAGAAAATATCTAACTGAATACTATTACTATCACACAAATCGATGATTTTTTTAACATAATTAATGTTTTTATCAGATAGCTCAAATTTATAATTATTTTTAAAAAATATTTTAGAATTTTTTATATAATCATTTATTGAATTTCTGAATATATTTTCAGTATTTTTAAATCGAGATAAACTCATTTCCTCAACTCCTTTTGAGTCTAGGTATCCATAATTATTTATGACAAGTAAATTTTCTGAATTATTTAAATTGTGATAAATTGTATATAAAGAATCGTATAAATGAGATCTGCTGTAGAGTAATACAATTTTATTTTTATATATTTCAATATTTGTCTTAAAGTGCTTTTTGTCCTCTAAGTCATTATTAAAAAAATAGAAATCAAGACCTAATAATACCCTTGATACGTTATTAGGTTTTTCAAGGTGGTTTTTTAAAATATAGTAGGCTATTTTAGGGCTTCCTGAATCTACGCCTGAATTATAAATCTGGTTATTTTGATTTGTTTGTAGATTCTCTGGGTTAAAACCAAGTAAAACAGTAGAACTTCCAATAAAAACTGTATCTGGTTTTAAATAGTTAATATTGAAGTCTTTATTTAAATACGCCTGAAAGAATGCCTTAGGTTTATCATGATTAAAATTTTTAATTTTGTAATTATGCCAAATATTGTATGGATCAACTAAAATTGAAAACACAAAATGTAAAACAAAAATACAAAATGTAATGTAAATAAAAAATTTTATAAAATTTTTGCTACTCATTTTAAAATGCAAAATAAATAAATGGTGAATATAAGTTAATCGAAATGATGTTTAGAAAAAATAGAAAAGAAATAATTGAGACATTTATTGTATTTTTCTTAATTAATTTTAAAATTTCTTGGGAATTAGGTAAAATAAATACAATAAACATACATATAATTATATAAACTATACCAATATTAATTTCATCATAGTTAATATTATTTAAATCAAACATATTTCTGTAAATTACTATCGCATCTGAAATAGAATTCGCTCTAAATATTACCCATGCAAAGTTTACAAATAAAAACGTTATAAAGATTGAAATAAAATTAGGTAATCTTTTAAAATATTGTTTTGTCAGGTGATTAGCAATTATACCAATGCCGTGAATAAATCCCCAAATTATAAATGTAAAGTTAGCTCCATGCCAGATACCACCTAAAATCATTGTTATAAAAATATTTTGATAACGTCTAAAAGAACCAAATCTGTTTCCACCAAGTGGTATGTATAAGTAATCTTTTAAGAAAGTTGAAAGAGTGATGTGCCATCTTTTCCAAAAATCAATTAAAGAAACTGATTTATATGGTGAATTAAAATTTATTGGCAATTTAATATTTGTCATTATTGCAAGACCAATTGCCATATCTGAATATCCACTAAAATCAAAATATAACTGAAATGTATATGCTAATGAACCAATCCATGAGCCAATAACTCCAAATAATGCAGGGTCATCAAACATTGTATCTGCATAAGGACCAATATTATCTCCAATTAAAACTTTTTTTGATAGACCAATTACAAATAGAATTATTCCATAAACTAAATTATCAAGTTTAAATTTATAAAAAGACTCCCCTTCTAATTGTGTAATTATTTTTTTATGATGAATAATTGGTCCCGCTAAAATATGAGGAAACAAAATTACAAATAATGAGTATTTATAAAAATTTGAGTCGTATGTTTCTTTAAGGTAAGTATCAACTAAGAATCCAATTTGTGTAAAAGTATAAATTGAAATTCCTAGAGGTATTTGTCCTTGATAGAAATAAATTTTATCAGCTGATAATTCATTAAAATTTAAAATGTCTAAAATTAAAAAAGATGAATACTTAAAAAATATTAATAGAAATAAATTAAATATGATTGAAATAATTAAATATAGTTTTCTTTTGAAATTCTTGTTTTTTTTTATTATTTGACCAAATAAATAATTTATAAAGACTGATATTATAAGCAATGGTAAATACTGAATATTATCAATTGAATAAAATATTAATGAAGCTATTAGTAGATAAATTACCAATAATTTTGAATTTTGTGTTTTTGAGAGAAAATAGAATAGAAATATATTTATAGGTAAAAAAAGAAATAGAAAAGAGTATGAATTGAATAACATTATTATTTATTTTTATTAGTACTCTTTATCAAGTTTTACTCTATTAATTAATTTATCAGATTCAAAATATCGTCTTAAGTTTTCTAAAAATAATTTCTCTTCTAGACTCCAGTAATTATCATGCAAACCTGCGATATGTGGTGTTATAAGGAGATTATCTAGTTTCCATAAAATTGACTCTTTTAGTAATGGTTCAAATTCAAAAACATCTAAGGCAGCACCTCTTATTTTTTTTAGTTTCAAAATATTATATAAATCTTTTTCATTTATTGTTTTTCCACGGCCCATATTAATAAAAATAGAATTTGATTTCATTTTATTAAAAATTTTTTTATTAAAAGCATTTTTAGTCTCATCAGTAAGTGGTAGTAAATTTACAATGAAGTCTGATCTTTTTACTAAATTTTCTAGATCATCTAATTTGAAAAAATACTTATTGCTTTTCTTATTCATATTTCTTCTTTTTTGGATCGATAAAATTTTTATAGACATCGATTTACAAATTTTCTCAATTTTTTTTCCTATTGTACCTCTCCCAACAATTAAACATGTGGTGTTTTTAAGATCTGAAAAATTATCAAAAAATTTATCAATACTTTTTCTGTTTAAATTTCTTTTTCTCCTCAGTCTCTCAACATGATCTAGTCCTCGTGAGAAATAAAGCATACTTGATATAACGGAAACAGCGACAGAGTCTTCCATTGTGCCCTTACTATTAGTTACAATAATTTTCCTTTTTTTTACTTGTTTCTTATTTTTTATTGAATCAATTCCAATCGAACCAAAATGTATCCATTTTAAATTTGGTGAATTACCTATTATCTTATCGGTAATTCTATTTCCAAAATAAATTTCAATTTTCTCTAAAATTTTATCTTTTTCACCATTAATCTTTACTAAAGATAAATTTAATCCTAAGGACTTAATTTTTTGTATTAGATTTTTTGGAAGATTATACAACTTAAGATTTAAATGAAGATCATAGCCAATATATACTGTTTTGGATTTCATAGTTTCCAACCTGTACCCTCTATGAAGCTGTATTTTTTTAATTTTTCTTCGTTATAAGTAGAACCGTGACCTAAGAAATCACCATTAATCTTAATCTTCCCATTTGTAATTTTAAATTCAAATATTTTAAAACTATTTGATAATTCTAAAAATACATTTGGTTGTTCAACCCAATCAATTATATCATTACACATAGCCAAATTAATGTTTGCAGCAAATGAAATCGGGCTTCCCCAAATATGAAGTGCAATTGGAATTCTTTTTTTATTTGCTAATTTTAAAATTTCGATTGCACTTGAGATTCCACCACAATGAGTAACATCCAATTGTAAAATATCTATGGCATTCGAAAGAATAAATGCCTGATATTCTAAACTTCCGGTTAATGCTTCCCCGCTAGCAATTTTTATTTTTGATTTTTCTCTAAGTGAAATGTGGTCGGTTAAGTTTGCAGGATGTAAAGGTTCTTCAATCCAATAAATATTATATTTTGATAGCTCATCTATTTTAATTATAGCTTCATTTAAACTCCAGCATGGACGCAATGATCCCATAATAGAGTCAATCATAAGATTTTTATCTGAACCTAATGTCTCCCTAGCGCAGGCTACTCTTTTTAAATCTTCCTCCCAATTTTGATATCCAACTCTCATCTTAAAAGAATTATGACCATTTTTAAGACACTTGTTTATATCATTTTGAATTTGTTCTGAATTAAAAGTTACTGACCCACCACTTGAGTATATAGATTTTTCATTTGAAAAATTTTCTGATAATAATTTATATAATGGTTTTTTCTCATATTTTGCTCTTAAGTCCCATATTGCAATATCTATTGCGCTCCAGACACTCAGCATCAATCCACTTCTACCTACGTAAGGAATATCTCTTATCGTATTTAAGTTAGTAAAATTATTTATATCCACATCCTGAAGTAAATTTGAGAAAAATGTTACAACTTGAATTGCTAATTCAGGAACATAAACACCTGAATATGTTTCTCCTAGCCCTTTGACACCATCATAAGTTTCAATCTCAACTAAAATAATACTTTTTTTTGACAACGGTTGGCCAAATACCTTGCCATCACCATATTCAGATGAAAGGGGTATAGGTTTTACATTTTTTATTTTCATTTCATCACTCGATTATTTTTTCAACTTCTTCAGTTATTCGTTTTAAAGCATTAGTATCACCAAAATGATTTCTTTTTAAAATAAAATCACTTGATAATTTTAAATCCTCTATTTTTTTATTACTTGATAGAATACTCTCTAAATTAGTAATTAAAAAATCTATATTACTTGAGATGTTAAAACTTTCTTCGTAGCCTGCAAAACTTGCTAATTCTTTATATTTGCTATCACTGTAAAGAAGTGGATCCCAGAAAAATGGGTAGGTGCCATTTATTGAGCTTTGAACTCCAGCAGAATTTATCCCCAGAGAAAAACTTATTTTTGAACATAAAGATGCATGTAAAACTGAGGAATCAGCACTTAAAATAATTATTCTATCTTTTCCTACTAGTAAATTAATTCTATTTTCAATGTTGTTATACTCTAATATATTTCTTTCAATTGAATTTTTTGGCTTTATTATTAATCTAACTTTTTCGTATCTTTCGGCTATTGAAATAATTTTATCGTAAAATTCTTTATGATAATCTTTTCCAATCCAACTATTGACTCCTGAGGAACGATCAAAAACTGATATGATAATTGAGTCATTATTACTAAAAAAATTTTTATTTTTATTTAAAACTAATTCATGTATTTCCTCTTGTTTTGGAAAACTCTTAAGTAAATTACCAACTTTTATAAAATTAGTGTAATTGTTACTGTTATAGTTTTTTAATATTTTGCTTGAAAGCTCTCCCCAAATAAAAAAATATTCGTGAGCAGGACGGAAATATGAAATCGGGAAATATATTTCACTTCTCTGATAATAAATTTTTGATATCCCAGTTACACTTGAAGATAAGGCAAATATATCTGTAGTCATTTCAGTATTATCCAAAATAACATTTATGTTATTCTTTTGAATGAAGGTATTGTACTTATTTACTTTGAGTATTAACTGAAGCCACTTTTTCATTTGCCATATAAAATTTTCAGTCTTTTTAAAATTTTTTATTAAGTTGAATAGGTTTCTTATTATTTCAAAAATAGTTTTTGTTTTTAAGTATAAATTTTCAGACTTTACATTTGTTGTGCAGTTTAGTTCTTTCTTAAGTATTTTATATGAATAACCATAATCTTTTATTTGGCTAATAATTTTATCAGTTGCCTTTATTTTTCCAAATTCACTAAAATAATAAATAATATTTTTTTTCTTTATTTTAAGATTTTGTAACCACCAATTATTACTAAGAGGACTATCCAAGTCAAAGGAGTAATTAATAGCTATCTTATAATCACTATGAGTTCTGTAAGCGTTACTGTAAAAAAAACTTAAAACAAGTTGATAAGTAATATTTAATAAAAAAAATAATAATCTTACAAATAAAAAATTTTTCCATTTTGGAATTATTTTAAACTTATGAAGACTAAAGTCGTTATCAAGCTTAATCAATTCATTAATTTCTTTTGTATCTACACAAATATGATATTTATTTTGTTTTGACTTATCCTTTAACACGAAAGATGATAAATATACGTATTCATATATTTCTGAGGCGATAAGTTGTTCTAAGAAAATCTTGGATTTACTTAATTTTATTTTTTTTGAAATAAACTCTGTAAATATTTTTTTTTTAATAATTTTCTCGACAAATTTATTTACAAGGTTGTTAGTTTTAAAATGTGCCAGATAAAATATTTCACTTTTATTAACTCCTTCATTTTTTTCATTAAATTGATAAGTATTTATTTTTGAAATTTTAGATAAAAATTCTAAAAATTTTAAAACGACTTTACTTGGTTGATTATAATATCTTAAATGTGAATTTCTTTTTAAAACAAAAATATATAGGTATATAGATGAGAATAAATCTAAATCTTTTATTAAATAAATTTGTTTCATAAACTAAAGAGAAATTTATAATTCCATTATAGCAACTTTCTCTCCAGTTAATGATCCTCCATCGATAATTTCTGGCTTAGTAGCGGTCCCCATTCCATACTCAGCAATGTAGTAAGGAATCTTTTTTTGTTTAGGCGCATCAAAATTCGTCTTTACCGGATGAAAAGTGTTTCCTTTTTCTGACCATATTTGTTTATAAGCTGTTTCTCCAAAAAAAACTGTGTCATACATTTTGCTGTAAAAAAATTTAATTGCATCATTTACTTTACTTGGGTCAAGATGATCGCTATTTAAATTTATATAACACAAGCAATCTGGGTAAAAATTCATTTTATATGACTTTTGGAGCAATCTTTTTAAAACCTCGATAAATGTAAGATTTTCAAAGCTTTTCTGTTTTTTAAATGGAATCAGTTCATTGTCATTCTTGTTAAAATCATTAATTTTTAAGTCTCCATATACAAATAAATGTTTTGTATTCTTATTTTGTTTAATTGATCTAAGAATTTTATTAAATATTTTTTTATTTTTTTTATCATAACCAAGAATACAATACAGCGTTTTGCTATTAACGAATTGTAAAAAGGATGGTAAAGATTTTGTGTTTCCAGAGGTATGCTTAGTTAATATTTCAGCTATTTTTCTTGCTCGCTCAGGATTTTTAGAATGATTAATGCCATGATAATGATAAACAGCAGCTTTAGGTTCATAAACTATGTGCTTTTTCTGTTTAATTACTTCTTTAGCCCAAACCCTGTCTTCAATATGATCAAGACTTTCATCAAATGGATATTTTTTCCAAAAAGATTTTTTTATAATACTATTCGCATTATGAAAAAATGTATCCTTTCTCTGTACTCTTCTCTCTATTCCAAATGTATTTAGTAAATCTCTTTTATCAGAATTATCAGATGTTATGAGTGGAAGTTGTCTTCCATAGCAAGCAACAACTTTTTCATTTTCCATATTTTTAGCCAAATTGCTGAGCCAGTTTTTATCTTTTGGGATACAATGAGCAGAGACAATCACAATGTAATCAGACTTTGACTTCTTGATACCAAGGTTGATCGCTCTAGCCGGATTAAAGTGATTAATATTAATGATTGTTGATTTTGAAAAATAATATTTGAAAATTTCTTTCGTTTTGTCAGAACTACCATTATCTACTAATATAACATCGTAGTCTTTATAATTTTGTTCTTTAATTTTCTCCAAAAGCTTCGGCAGCCAATATTGCTCATTATATGTTCTTATAATGATTGAAATTAAGTTTTTATTTTTTTTCATAAATCTTTGTTCCATCGTCCTCTGTAAATACTTACAGTTTCCGACTCACAATCCTGGTAATCTAGATGATGATCAATGTTCATTTGATTGTGCCTTAAAATACATTGATAAATTTCATTCATTTTTTCTGGCAATAACGCAAACTTGTTATCTCTTCCCGGTAAGTCTTTATCTATTGTAAAATGTTTTTCAATAGCCTCAACGTTCAATGAAAGAGAAAATATTGAGGCTTGGATATCTTCTGTATGGTCACTAAATCCAACTCTATTATGATATTTTTTTAGATGGTTTATTCTAGGTAGGTTTACCTTGCTATCAAGACAAGGATACGAAGATACACAGTGCATTAGTACAAAATCTCTTTTACTGTTTTTTAGAATTTTAACAATTTCTTTAAGCTCATTCTCTGTAGATGCTCCAGTTGAAACATATAACTTTTTAAAATACTTACAGCATTCAGATATTAATTTCTTATTATAAATTTCATGTGAAGGTATTTTTATTTCTTGATCACTTAATTTTGACATTTCTTCAACATCTGAAACAGTAAATACACTCGTTAAAAATTTTATTTGGTTAGCATCACAAATTTTTTTTAAATGAATAAAATCACTTAATGATAGTTCAGCTTTTTTATATATTTCCCTTCTACCGTCATCATCCCACGGACCTTCTTTCAAATTTTTCTCGTGCCAAGTTTGAAATTTTGCATGAGTTGCACCAGCTGCTTTAGCTGATTTAATCATTTTTTCAGCTAAAACTAGATCACCCATGTGATTCCATCCTATTTCTGCTATCAAATCAATCATAAGAACAATTTAATTATTTTTTGTCTTTTTATCTTCTTTGCACAATATTTTCAATGATACATTCTTTAGTAATTTCAATTTCAGAGCCTATATTAGGAGATTTGGAAAATGTTTCAGTATATTCATTGGAACATTTTCTTCCTAAGTCACTTAACATGAGATCTAATCCAGGTTTTGGATTTAAAATATTTGTTTTACTGTAGTAAAATCTATTTTTAATTATCTTCAAAGCATTTTCACTCATATTTCTTAAACCTATATCAAAGAATAATAATGGTTTAGAACTTGCAGCAGCATGAGCAAAGCTTGTTGTTGGATAATCTAAAACAATCACATCGGTATCTTCAAATATTTTATTTTTGTCATCCGTTATATTTATATCTTCTTCTGGGTCATATAATCTTGTCTTTCTTTTAGGATGTAATTTTACCTGAGTTAAGTTTCCTGTTTTTTCCCTTAGCCAGGAAAAAAGTTCTTTTTGCCAATTTAAATATATTAATGGATGAACGTCTCTGAAAGGTCCGTAACGAACTGTTGTGAATTCTGATGATAAATATGAAATCTTTAAATTATCAAGATTATTTAATAAAATTTCACTTTTGAAGTCCTTTTCATAAAGTTTTTTTATCTGTTTATCTGTTCTGGATGAAAAATGAATTTTTTTTCCTGTAAGATTTCTCTTTGGACCTAATAAATTAAGGTTATTTAATTTTTTTATATCACCATAAACAATTTTAGTATCAGCGATTAAACCCTCATAAAGATCATAAAAGGGTTCTTCATACATATAATAAGATGCTCCATGATGTAGTAAAATGCATGGTATATTTTTTTGCATATTATTTATAAAAATAGCTCTGGTATAGGGAGAATTGCCCATTGAACCAGATACAATTAAATCATATTTAGGATTACTTATGTCAGATTTATTAGTGCTGATAAATTTAAGAGATTTAAGATAATTTGATATATTAAATTTTTCAAAATTTTTACTGTTTAAATTTAAAATGCTGCATATTTTCTCGTGGATTTCGATTATTTTTTTTTCCAGCATATTTTTTTGTAAATCGTAATTACTGAAATAGAATTTTTGATTTAAATCAATTTTACATAAGTTTATATTTTCTTTCTTTAAATTTTTTCCCAGGTCAATCCAATTAAATGTTGTTGGATTAATACAGCCAACATTCACTTTATTATTTTTTATCTTTTTACCTAAAATTAAATTTTCATAAAATGGATAAATAACTTTTTTTAAATCAATTTTTTTCTTTTCAATTTTGTTTATTTGAATAGCATTTAATTTGTCACTAAAGTGGTTATTCTCACTTATAGTGAAATAGTGCATAGAGATTTTTATCTGCAAATCTGTAATGACGATTAAAATTAAGTTTTCCTCTAACTTAATTTCATTTGAAGCGAATAATGACTCTTCGAGTAATTGTAGAAGCTCATCAAAGATCTTGAATGAAATATTATTATAAAATGTAGGTGAAAACTTTTTAGTTTTCAAAATGCTTTCATTTGTATTTTTAAAATCAGCATATGTATTTTTTAGTTCTTTAATCGTTTCATTTAAGTACATGTTTTTACCATGCAGTCCAACCGCCATCGACCATTAGATTAATACCTGTAACCCATTCTGATGCATCACTTACTAAATAAATAACTGCAGATCCTAAATCATCTTTTTTTGCCATTCTTTTCAACATTGTTCTGTAATGATAATTATCAAGAAATTCCTCTGTATGGTTTTCATTGCCTACACCACCTGGTGATAAACAATTAACCCTGATATTTTTTCCTTGCCAGTAAGAAGCAAGATATTTTGTGAAATTTATTAAACCGCTTTTTGTAGTAGCATAAGCGATGCTTGAGTTAATGCCAGAATTTCCATATATCCTTTGATCACATCCTACGACACCGTATGTTGATCCTATATTTAAAATGACTCCTTTTCCTTGTTTGAGCATTTGTTTTCCTGCTGCCTGACAACATAAAAAAGCTCCAGTTAAATTTACATCTAAATTTGATTGCCAAACCTCAAGGGGAAATTCCTCAAATTCATGAAGCTTACCCTCAAATACTGTTACTTGAACAGCTGCAGCATTATTTATCAAAATATCCAATGATCCAAAATCATTAACTATTGAGTTGAATATTAAATTAACATCCTTCTTTTTTGAAATATCTAGCTCATAGCCTTTAACTTCCGTGCCATGTTTATCTCTAATTTCTTTTGATAACTTATCACATTTCTCCTGTGACAAGTCTAACATGGCTATATTAGCCCCCTGTTCGGCAAGAAGGTCAGCATAAAAACTTCCTAATTTTCCAGTAGCGCCAGTAATTACAACAGTTTTCGAATTAAGATCATACCATTTTTCTAATCGAGTTTTTACCATGTTACTTTTTTTTAATTTAGATTTTTTAACAGAAAGCTAACTTTTGATGATTATTTGTTTTCCATTGACTCCAGATTTAAGGGACATTAATGCAACGTCAAGAACATGTAAAGAACTTTCAAATGATGTAAGTGGCTTTACATTATTGTAAATTATATCACTAAAATGTTTTAATTCTTCAATATATGATTGGTCAACATCAGACTTTTTTGTCTTAGTGACTACTTGCCATTTTTTTCTCTGTGAATTATAAAATTTTACCTTATTACTTTTAAAAATCCAATCTATATATGATTTTTCTCCACAAATTTGCAATGATCTGACATAAGCTCTTGATATGAAATCTAGCTGTATCTCTGATGTTATACCTGATTTATGTTCTAAAATAATTATAGCAAAATCTTCAACATCTAAATTGAATTTAGATTTCTTCGTTATGCAATTTACAGATTTCACTTTTCCAAATAACCAGACTGCATGGTCAATTTCATGAATACTAGTAAGTATAACTCCGCCCCCAAGGTCAGCCCGAGCTTCATATCTATTTTTAAAATTATCCCAAATATGGTTATCGGGAAGATGCTCTCCAAATTGTGATCTACTGAAGAATATTTTTCCTAAACTATTAGATTGAACTAATTTTTTTATACTTTTCAAGGCAGGGTGAAATTTTAAGTTATGTCCAACAAGTATTGGGACTTTATTTTTTTTAGCATCATTATTTATTCTATTAAGATTTTTAAGAGAATTTGATATTGGGACTTCTATCAATGTCGGTATCCCATTTTTAATTAACTTATCTAAATATATAGTATGCATACTGGATGGTGTTGCAATAATTGCAGCTTCTGGCTTAAGCTTTAAAGCAGATTTAAGATCAAAAAAGGTTTTAAATTTTGAGTCTGATATTGTTCTTGGCTTCTTATCAGATCTCCTTAATACGCTTATATCTGTTACCCCACATTTAATTAAATTCCTAACATGTCTTTCACCAATTGACCCCAAGCCGATGACAAGAATATTTCCTCTAAATAAATTTTTTTTTACCATAAACTCTATTTTTATTTCCTAATTTTAAAGTTTAGCAAAAGGATATCTCCAACTTTAAAAAGATCTATTAATTTTAATATTAAAATATATAAAATTTTGAAAAAATAGTACTTTTCAGTAAGTCGACATACATTTCTCTCTATATAATGACTCCTAAATGGTAAAAAAGGTAACTTCCCTCTTATTTTGATAGATGCGGTTTTCCAGAAAACTAAATCTAATCCAGAGCCGTGAAACATTTTTTTAATATTGCTTTTACTATAGTGGTAAATATGACCTGGCTCCAAAAACATATCCCAACTATGTCTTCCAAACTCAGAAACAAATCTATTTAAACTTCTTACATTTGGCAGACCCATGATTATTTCACCGTTTTCATTTAAGTGTTCCTTCATCAAATTTATAAAGTAATTTGGTTCATCGATGTGCTCAAAAACTCCAATTAAGATAATTATGTCAAATTTCTCATTTTTTGGTAAATCTTCAATTTTTGACAAGTGTGCATTTAATTTCAATTTATTTTTTACAAATTGGATAGCTTTCCTGTCTAGATCAATTCCTGTCGCTGAAAACCCTTTTTTTGTTGCTCTTAACAATAAATGACCTGCGCCACAACCTATCTCAAGTAACTTTGAGTTAGCTGGCAATGTAATCATTGCTAATTCATCAAATGTTATTGCTGAATGATCATCCTTTTTAAATTTAGATAGTGAGGCATCAAATGATAGCGAGTCCTCTGAATAAATTTTATTAAGATCAATTTCTTTTGAAAGATAATCAGTTTTAAACAACTTACATTTATAACATTTCAAAATTTCGACTTTAACATGATCTGATCTATCAAGTCCCTCAGGTATTTTTTTTAAATTTGACTCTACAACTTTATATTTTTTTAAAGTATCTAATTTACATACTGGACAAAACAAATTTTTAACTTCATTCATATTCTATTTGTAAAATTGTATTTCAGTATTAACTTCATTCCTTTGTATTGGCCATAAATTTTCATTATGTTTCCAAGAAGGATCTAATTTTACTAATTCTCTAATAATTTGGTCAGTAGTTAAATAATTTTCACCATATTTTGAATGACATATTTCAGCTATTTCTTTCATCAATAGATAATCTTCTTGATAATCCAATGTTAACCTAAATTGATCATGAGAATGTTTTTTTTGTGCTTTTATAATTCCGTTTCTACAAATTATATCAGAATCTAGATAGTATGTGATATGCTCAGGATCTACTTTTGATACTAAGTATTTTTTAATTTTTTTAAGAGTTTCTATAGATATAATTTCTACATTTAGTCCTAAAGGTAAACCAATAGATTTAGTATAGTCGTAATTATTTTCAAGGTGAATAGATAGACATTTTTCAATATATTCGCAGCTTATAAATTGATCGTCTCCAGTTACTCTCACTACTGTTTTCCATTTATGATAGTCAGCACAATCTATCATTCTATTAATAACATTTTTTAAGTCCCCTCTAAAATATTTTACCTTATATTTTTCTGCAATTGGGATTAATAAATCATCAGCTTGTTCATTTGATGTAGCAAGAACAATTTCTCCAATATAATTCTTATAAGAAGTAAGTCTCCTTAGTAGATATCCGATCGTAGTATCATCTTTATAAAACGGCAGTAAAGCCTTTTTTTTCAACCTGCTAGAAGTTATTCTTGCTTGACAAAATAATCCTATATCTTCTTTCCTGGTGTTACCCTTCGATCTGTTACTTAAAGGTATTTTTTCAAGATTTTTATTGTATATATTTTTTTTAATTTTAGGAAAATAAACTGTATCAAATTTTAAAATATTATTTATCTCAAAGTTTTGAGTTTGTTCTTTCTTTGATAATTTTTTATATAAATTACTTAAAGAATAAAATTTAAATTTGTATGAATGGAAAATTTTCTTAATATAAAAAAATTTTGTTTTGTTAAAAATATACTTATTATTTTTGGGCTCTATAAAATTTTTGATATTATAAATCAAACATATTGAACTTTTCTTTAAAACTTCAAGAAAAGATATGATTTCTGTCATAGTTAAATCATCACATTTTAGGTAAATCTCTAAGTCATAATTATTTAAAAATTTGAATTTTTTTGGATCTTTAAAATAGGTAGGATTTACTATAATGCCTTTTATCAAATTATGTGATTTCTCTAAGATATATGAAATTTGACTATCAAATATTTCAACCCAAATTAATTTTTTGGCCTCGTGTGTTTTATTAAAAATACTTAACCATTCATTTTTACCAGGAAATATAAAATCTTGATTAAATTTTTTTGGTTTGTAAGTGTTCAAATTTATTTTATTTTCGATATATTGAAAATTAATCGTTATGTTATTTTTAAATTTTTTAAGACTTATTATTTTGCTTATATATTTTTTTTTTTGATTTTTATTTCTATTCAATTTTATTAAAAGCATAAATTTCTAAGTTATTCTTGAATTATTTAAGTCTTCCATCGGATAAAGAAAAAATCTTATCACATTTTTCAACTGTAGAGAGTCGATGTGATATTATCAAAATTGTTATTAAACCTTTTAATTTATTTATACCTTCCATAACTTTGTTCTCAGTATCAACATCTAAAGAACTAGTAGCTTCATCTAACACAAGAATTTTTGGATTATTGTACAGTGCTCTGGCTATTCCAATTCTTTGTAATTGACCACCTGATATTCTAACGCCCCTTTCACCAACAATGGTGTGTAATTTTTCGGGCAATGCCTCTACGAATGAAGATAATTGAGCAGCTTGTAAGCATTTATCCATCATCATTAAGTCTATATCTTTTTCTTCAATTCCAAATGCAATATTTTTTTTTATTGTATCATCAATAAGGTAAATATCTTGAGGAACATAGCCTATGATATTTTGCCATCCAACTTTATTTTCACTTATTGATTTTCCATCTACAAGTATGTTGCCGTTTGAAGGCTCAAGTAATCCAAGTATTAAGTTAACTAGTGTACTTTTACCGGATCCTGAAGGACCTACAAAACCAACAAACTCTCTTTTACTAATATCAAAGTTAATATTATCTAAATTATTTTTAATACTTCCTTCGTATTTAAAAGATAGATTTTCAATAGTAATTTTATTTTTAAAATTCAGCTTATCGGATATGTTATTTATCTTTTTTTTGCTCTTTATTCCTGATTGATTTTTTAATTCACTATAAATTATTTCAACAGAAGGCAGGCTAAATTTTAATGCTTGCAAGGAAGTTAGAATTCTGTTCATTGATGGCATTATTCTGAAAGCTGCAGCTGCAAATGCTGCAAGTACTGGTATAAGAGAAGTTGTTGAATTATTCATTGTGATAACCAAAATAAGCAGTGAAAGCATAATTACTGCTAAAATTTCCAACAATAATTTTGGCAAAAGTTGCAAGGTACTGTACCACCTGTCAGCAATTGAAAACCTTGAATTATGAACCTTAAATATGTTTAAGAAATTTTTCTCTCTATTAAGAATTTTTATATCTTTTATCCCAGAAAGTCCTTGCATAGTATGCTTATAGGTCTCACCTTCATGATATAGTCGTTCATTTGCCCAATACGATATATAGTTTTTAGTAAAAAAAAAATAAGTGAATGCTGAGCTTCCCATTACTATCAAACTAATTATCAATCCAAGAGGTTCAATAATCATTAATAAAATTGTTAAACCGAGTATTACAAATATTTCTGTTGCCAATGTTATTGTTGAATTTAACGTAGTTTGAAATCTACTTGCTTCCTGAGAAATATTTCTCATAAGAATTGCAGAATTTGTATTTAAATGGAAAATATAGGGATTTGAAAGATATTTTTTAAAAAGTCTATCTGAAATGGATATCCTTATACCAGTTGAAAATTTTAATTGCCACCATATAAAAATCGATAAGAAAAGATTTTTTATTAAAAAAAATAATACTAAAAAAATCATACCAGCAATTAAAATCTTTTCTTTAGGCACAAGTATTAAATTTTCAGGTAAATAACCGTAACTAAGTATCTTATCAATTATATTTGGATCTATTAAAAAAGTAACAAACGGGATAATTAAGCCAATACCAGCTGTTTCAAATAATACGGCTAGAAGCATTAGGGCCACTAGAATGAGACTTTTTTTCTTTTCCTCTCTTAATAGAGATTGCCATATTTTACTAAATGTTCGCTTCATTATTAATAAAAATCCTCATTTAGAAACGTTTTAAATTTTGTAATATTCTTTATACCAATTAACAAAGTTTTTAATGCCATCATTAATTGATGTATAGGGTTTAAACCCAGTAATTTGCTTGAGCTTGCTTGTATCTGAATAAGACGACTCAACGTCTCCAAGTTGAAAATCAAGATATTTAATTTTTGCCTTTTTACCAATAGTTTCTTCAATTATTTTTATAAATTCTAACAAACCTATAGTCTCATTGTTACCAATGTTAAAAATAGTCCAAGGAGCTTCACTTATAGATGGACTAGGATTTATAAAATCAAAATTTGTATTTTTATTTTTAGGCTTTTCTTCAAGAAGTTTTGCTATCGAAATAACTATATCATCAATGTAAGTAAAATCTCTGAAATGCTTACCATGATTAAAAACTTCGATAGGTTTATTATTATATATTGCTTTCGTGAACTTAAATAAAGCCATATCAGGCCTACCCCACGGTCCATAAACCGTAAAGAAACGCAATCCAGTTGTTGGTAATTTAAACAAGTGACTATAACAATGTGCCATCAATTCATTAGCTTTTTTTGTTGCACCATAGAGCGATACTGGATGATCAACATTATCTTCCTCACTGAATGGTATTTTTTGATTTGTGCCATAAACTGAACTAGATGAAGCATATATAAGATGTTCAATTTTAAATTCATTTGATAGATTTAGAATATTATTAAACCCAGTAATATTCGCATCTATGTAATCTTGAGGCTTTTCTATCGAATGTCGAACACCAGCATAGGCTGCTAAGTTTACAACATATTGAAAATTATTTTTTTTAAATTCATTTCTTAATAAATTAACATCATCAATAGATCCCTTAGTGAATGTAAAATTTTCGGTATCATTTAATATTGAAAGCCTATCTTCTTTCAGTTTTACATCATAATATGAATTTAAATCGTCAACACCATGAACAACATAGCCATTTTGTAAGAGATATTTTGCTAGATGAAATCCAATAAAACCAGCCGCACCTGTTATTAGAATAGACATATTTAATATATTAATATATTGATAATTTTTTTATTATATCTATCAGTATATTATCATTGAACAAAATAAAAATATTTATAAATATAAAAATATAACCTAGTTCTTTAGGAATAATCTTAAGCTATTGAAGTAAATTAAATATGATAATCTTAAAGAAAATTCAAAATAGTGACGTTTCTAGTGAGTGGGTATCTTGGCTCAATAACAAGAAAATTAATAAGTATTCTAATCAAAGATTTTTAAAACACTCGGTAAAAACACAAAAAGAATTTATCAGAAAGAAGATCAAAGACAAATCTTCAAGAATGTTTGCTATTTTTTATCTCAAACAGCATATAGGTATAATTGAATTAACTAAAATTGATAATGTACACAAAAATTGTATCGTTTCATTTATGATTGGTAATAATAAATATTGGAATAAAGGATTAGCTTCTGAGGCGCTGAGACAAATACTTGATATAGGTTTTAAAACATTAAAACTAAAAAAAATAACAAGCAGCACTTATGCTGATAATATTGGCAGCGAGAGGGTTATGCTTAAAAATGGCTTTAAAGTTGAAGGATTAATAAAAAACTTTTATAAATATGGCAATAAAAGAATGGATAAGAAACTTTTAGGTATTAGTGATAAAGAATATTTAAAAAGGAACAAATAATGAATTACGATTTAAAATATATTAAAGAAAAATATAATAAAAGCGGATACGTTTTAGTAAAAAATATTATCAATAAGAATGAACTTAAAAAAATTAATTTAGACTTAGATAATTATATTTCAAACAAAATTTCAGACAATAGTAACAATAAACGTCAACTCAATTTTACTAAAACTAAAGAAATCAATTCTATGCACGGAATTGATGATTTAGAATCTGTTAATTTCCTTAGAAAAAAAAATACTCTTAAAAAGATTGTTACTTCATTAATCGGTAAAGATTATAAAAATTTTGGTTCCGAATTGTTTGCAAAACCCGCAGGTCAGGGTCTGCCTGTTCCAATCCATCAGGATAACAAATACTGGTGCTTGAATAACGGAAATGCAATTACAGTATGGTTTGCTCTTGAAAAATCAAATAAAAATAATGGTGGAATTTTTTATTTTGATAAAAGTCATTTATTAGGTCTTTTTGAACATACTCCTTCTTACGCACCTGGGAGCTCTCAAAAAATAAAATATTCAAATGGTTTAGAATTATTTAAAAAAACTACACCCTCACTTATGCCCGGTGATTGCTTAATACACAACTGTCTTGTTCTTCATGGAAGTAATGCGAATACATCTAACCGCTCTAGAAAAGGATTAACTCTCAGATTCATATCAAAAAAGTCTAAAATAGACCAAAAACTAAGAGATGCTTACGAAGATGAACTTGCTACGCAGATAAAAAAAAGAAGTTAAGATTATGCCAGGATATGAAGTTATTGATAATGAGGAAAGAAAAGAAGTTGATAAAATTTTCAAAGATGGTGGTGTTTTATTTCGACACAGCTTTAATCATTTAAGAAATAATTCTTATAAAGTAGATGAGTTTGAAAAAAAGTTTGCACTTAAAATGGGCAGCAAATATGCTTTAGCAGTAACATCTGGTACGGCGGCATTAAGGGTGGCCTTAGCAACATTAAAATTAAAGCCAGGTGATGAAGTTATTACTCAGTCATTTACATTTGTTGCTACAGTTGAGGCAATAATCGAGTCAAGAGCAACACCTGTATGTACCGAAATAAATGACACATTAAATATGGATCCAAGCGACTTAATAAAAAAAATAAGTAGTAAGACAAAAGCAGTTATAGTGGTTCATATGTTAGGTGTACCAGCAGAAATTGGTAAAATAAAAAAAATTTGTAAAAAAAATAATTTAATTTTAATTGAAGATACTGCTTGGGGTTGTGGTGGTAAAATAAATAAAAAGTATTTAGGGACTATTGGTGATATTGGTACCTATAGCTTTGATTTTGCAAAAACAATTACAACTGGTGAAGGAGGTATGATTTTATTTAAAAATAAAAAAAGTTATGAATACGCTAACGCCTGGCATGATCACGGTCATGAAAATAATCCTCGCGTACCTAGATGGGAAGATACTAGAAAAAGTAGTGGTTTTAACTATCGCATGACTGAGATGCAGGCTGCTGTAGGAATAGTTCAATTAAAAAAGTTAGATAACATAATTAAGATGCAGAGAGAAAACAGGAGTAAAATTTTTAATGAAATTAAAGATCTAGACGGAATAGACTTCAGAAAAATGCCAAATTTTTCTTTTGATAGTGCGGACGCATTAATATTTTTTACTGAAAACAAGCTTAAAGCTCTAAAGTGTAGAAACTCTCTAATAAAATCTGGTTTAACAACAAAAATTTTACCTGAAGCAACAACTTGGCATTTTGCAAAAGAATGGACTCATATGCCTGAGTTAAAGCAAATAAAGAATAAAAATGCTTTTAATAGTTCAAAAAGATTATTAGATAGATCAGTTTCTATCCCAATAAATGTAAACATGCAAAACAAAATTCCAAAAAAGATAAAAACAGCAATCGAAGGAATTTTAAAAAAATCCTAAAATGTCAAAAGTCTCGGTAGTTATTACAGTATACAATCAAGAAAAATATATTGGAAGATGTCTAAGGTCAATAATTGACCAGTCATTGAAAAAAGAATTTTATGAAATAATAGTAATTGATGATCACAGTAAGGACAATTCTATATCGGTCATATCAAAATTTGATAAATACATTAACTTAGTCGAAAATTCTTCTAATATGGGACTGCCACATTCATTGAATAAAGGGATAAAAAAGGCAAGTGGTTCATTTATTGTTAGACTAGATGCAGATGACTATGTAAATCACAGATTTTTGCAATATTTAAGAGACTTACTTGTTGCCAATAATCATATGGATGCAGTTGCAACAGATTATTATAAAGTAGATGATAATGAAAACATTTTATCCAGAAATAATTGTTTAACTGATCCAATTGCTTGCGGGATAATGTTTCGAATAGAGCAGCTTATTGAAATCGGTCTATATGATGAAAGTTTCTTATCGAGAGAAGAGGAGGATTTAAGAATTCGATTTGAAAAAAAATATAAAATTCACAGACTTGAGTTACCATTATACAGATATAGAAAGCATGAAGATAATATGACTAATAATGATGGACAAATGAAATATTTTTTAGGTAAACTTAAATCAAAACATAAATAAATAATTAATGAAATTGAAAATTGGTAAATTAGAAATTTCTAGTCATTCAAAACCTTTCATAATTGCTGAAATTGGTGTAAATCACGAAAACTCAATTGAAAAAGCTAAAACTTTAATAATGAAGGCTAAAGAAGGTGGTGCCAGTGCGGTAAAGTTTCAAAGTTATAAAGCGGAGACACTGGCATCAAAAAAATCATCACCATCATATTGGGATTTAAATAAAGAACCTACAAAAAGCCAATATGAGCTTTTTAAAAAATATGACTCGTTTAGTGAAAAAGAATATGAAGAGCTCTATTTTTTTTGTAAAGAAATTGATATTGAATTTTCATCAACACCTTTTGATCTAGAGTCTGTAGAGTATTTAAATTATTACACTAATTTTTTTAAAGTTGCTTCAGCTGATCTAACTTGCACTCCACTATTAAGGGCAATTGGAAGCAAGAAAAAACCTGTGATCTTATCAACTGGTTGTTCAAATATTGAGGAAATAAATCATGCAATCAAAACTTTAAAATCATCGGGCGCAAATGATATTGCTTTACTGCATTGTATCCTGAATTATCCAACAAGTTTTGAAAATGCAAATTTATTAATGATATCCCATCTAAAAGAACAATTTCCAAAGCATTTAATTGGATATTCTGATCACACGCTACCTGATAAAAATATGGAAACACTAACAACATCTTTTTTGTTAGGCGCAAGAATTATTGAAAAGCATTTCACGGATGATAAAAAGCAAAAGGGGAATGACCATTATCACGCGATGGATATTGATGATTTAAAGACCTTCACAAAGAAAATAAATTTTGTCCATCAATTAATCGGTAATTCAAAAAATAAAATGCCAATACCTAGTGAGGAAATCGCAAAACAAAATGCAAGAAGAAGTATTGTTTTTAGAAAAAATATGAAAAAAGGAGATATAATTAATGAGGACTCTATAACTTTTAAGCGCCCGGGTTTTGGTATTAGTCCAGTAAAGTGGGATAGTATTATTGGCAGAAAGTTAATATCTAATAAATCCGAAGACGATATCCTTTATGAAGAGGATTTAAATTAAATAAAGATTATGGCTTTGTTGATGCCAAAATGACGACCATGGCTTCTAGTTCTTCCTTTGAAAATTTATCAGTCCAAAATTTATTTACTTTTTTAATATCGACCTTTTCAGATCTATAAACATATCTTACTAAATTTTTTACTCCGGAATCAAAAAATATTTTTTCTACATCACTAACTCTTGCAAGGTTTAAGCCTCTGTGAAAAAATTGCTTGCTAAAATCATATAACTTTCCAAAACCTGGATGAGTACTTGAGTGATAGCCAAAATCAATAATATGTAAATATGAGCAATTAGCTTCACAAACTGAAAACGTATTCTTTATCAGCCTATTTAATTCTCCAACCGGTATATGCTCTAAAACACTATTTGATATACTAAAATCAATTAATTCACTCTGATTAAAATCAATTTGCTTTGTCTGATTACAAACATGGTCATAAAATTTATCAAATTTCATAAGCTCACCATAATTTGAAACTAGTTCATTATGCATCTTTCTAAAATAATTCTCTTTGATAATTGAAGATTTTAATGTAATTAAATTGATATAGGGTTCATGATAAAAAAAGTTTTGTGCTCCCATAAAAATAAAAATTGGTCCAAATCCCAATAATGGGCCACAACCAAGTTCAAAAATATTTTTGCCATTAAACTCTTTTAGTAGATTATTTTTTTTAATATTGTTATCGACTACTCTACAAAGTCTTTCCCATCGGTCTATGAGTAGAATGGGATTAAGGTGTTTTTTATCATTTAAAACTGCTTCAACTGTATAATTCCAATCGTGATTATAAAGTAGTTTTTTTTTAATCGATAAGTAAATAGAAGAAGGTGAACTAGTCCAAATTCTTTTAATTATGCTTTTCATAAATATTTGTCTATCTATTAATATTGTAAATTTGTTTTTTCCAATTTTGCTCTACGCTACTATCTGTCCTAAAATAAAAACTTTTTCTAGCTTTTAAAAGTTTTTTATAATTAAACTTATAAGTATCTCCTTTATAAACTATTTTTTTTAATTGACTTACATTTGAAACAAATTTAATCCAAGGAAATTTTAAGTCCATCAAAGGTGATGTATTCACTCTACTTCCAAATTGAATGCTAATTACCTTTTTTCCAATTATTGCAGCTTCATCTAAAACAGAAGTGAATGTGCCAAGTACAAATTCTGTATCATTAAATAATTTCCATAAATTTTTTTTTGAAACCTTAAAAGGTCTCTTAAATTGATTTCTTTCAAGAAAATCTTCTAATTCTCTATCAGATAATTGGCCTCTAGGGTGAGTTTTGAATATGAAGGAACATCTTTTATCTGTTTTGGCAAACTCGTAACAAAATCTTAGAAGTTCAGAATGATCATTTTGACTAAACGCAACTAAAAGTTTTGTATTTTTTACACTAGATTTATAATTTTTAGATTTAAAATCATTTAAAAGACCCATCATTCGTATTGAACCAGTAACAATTAACATCTCTTTACTGTACCCAGATTCTAATAATATTTTTTTCGCATAAGGACCATCTAAAAAAATAATATCTGGTAATGGTATGTATTTAACATAATTAGATTTGTTAATTGATTTTTTTATCTCTTCTGGATTGTTAGATGTCTCTAGTTTTAATCTACAAATTGGACCATCTTGTGTTGCAATTATTTTTGTTTTTTTGTTATTTAAGCGCACACCAAAAACTGTAGATTTTCCAATAGGTGTTTCGAACATATTATAAACTACGGTTTGAGGAAGAAACTTTTGTGTAAAATTGCTCACTCTTTCTATATATGTAATAAATCTTGGTACTCTTCTAATTGTTTGATTCAATTCAAGCATTATAAATGGTGAAATATCAATATTATCATACTTCCAATGATTTATAAAATTTGAATTTTTTGCAAGCTGTGAAAATCTAAAAATTGATGAAAGTGATTTTAGAAAAGAATTAAATATATCTTTAAAACTTATATATTTCTCTAAAATGAAAATATTTTTTGCCATAAATTCATTTGATTTCTTTTTAGAAAGAACTGAGAAAATATTTAAAGGACTAATCGAGTCATGAATATTATCTGGATAAATACTGCATATTGAAATTATATCATTCTTATTAAATGATTTTACTAGTGAATTATTTTTTCCAAATTTGTCATCTATGAATGGTTTTTTTGTAAAATAAGCCGTACAAAATTGGAAAAAAGCAATACGATTTTTAAGTATTTTTTGATGTAGAAAAAGTTTTAGAATAATTACTATAAATATAAATTTCAAAAACCAATTTATAAATATAGCTGAATACTTGAATAACATATAAGTTGAAAGAAATTTATTTGTGAATTTTTTAATTTTTAAATTAGTTTTTTTATCATTTAAAAATTTCTCCATCACATTCTTAAACTCCATTTCATCAGAAATGACAAATTTTCTATTTATAGAACTTAACTTTTCTGAAGTTTTAAGATACTCAATTTGACAAAGGTGACTAAAGGTTCTAAATTTATATGATCTTTTGTGAAAAATTTCACTAATCCACCACAATGAAAATTTATCTTTGTAAGCAAGATAATTTACTAGACTCTTATTTTTAATTTTAATTTTCTTTGCCTTTGCAACTAAATTTGTTAATTTATTTCTGACTTTATATGCTTGTTTTTCAAGGTGTCCGGAAGCATAAGTAACGTTAACATTTTTATATCTAGTTTTAATTATTCTAATTATTTCATTATTCGTATTTTGAATATCATTAAATATGACAACTTTTGCAGAGATGCCTTTTATATTTTTATCTAAATATAAAAATTTTGGTACAAGCTTCGTGTTACCCAACACATATAAGTCAGGATAGGAATTTTTCAGCATCTTGAAATCTCTTAGCTTCTCGATCTTTAATGGATGTCCTAATATTTTCAGAAATTGGCCAGTTAATTCCCAACTCATAGTCATCCCACTTAATTGATCTCTCATTTTGTTTAGAATAATAGTTATCACACTTATAGGAAATCTGCGCTGTTTCAGAAATTACTTGGAATCCATGTGCAAAGCCAGGGGGAATCCATATTTGCTCGTTACTTTCATCATTAAGGTTATAGCTTACCCATTTTGAAAAGGAGGGTGAATTTTTTCTTAAATCAACTGCAACATCAAAAATTTCGCCGTTCTCAACTTTAATTAATTTTCCTTGCTCAAATGGTGGAAGTTGATAGTGAAGCCCTCTAATTACTCCTTTATATGAAAATGATGTATTTTCTTGAAGTACAGTTATCTTTCTGCCAGTAACTTCGCTAAAATATTTTTCTTTAAAGCTTTCAAAGAAATGGCCTCTTTCATCTTCAATTTTTTCAGGTTGAAAAACTATTACGTCTTTAATATTTAATTTTTTGGTTTTCATAAACTACTAATTACAAGTATATTAAAATTCTTTGTTTATAAATTTATCAAGGTAAAAACTCCAACTCTCAAATCTATTATCAAATACTGCAGAGAACTTTCTATTATCCAGTACTGAAAAAGTTGGACGATTAGCAATACTTGAAAGTTTTTCTGTTTTTTTGGGAAGAATAACACAATTTTTTCCTTTTTCTTTTTCTGGAACTTTACTCATAAATCTAACGGCATATTCATACCAGTTTGTATGACCGTTTGGAGTTAGGTGATAAATTCCAAAATATTTATCTGATGTCCGATTTACTTGCATATGTTTTACTGCATGAAGTGTATTATTAGAAATAAATTCTGTACTTGTAGGTGTACCAAATTGATCATCAACTATATGCAATTCTTTATTATTTATTGAATTATTAATAATCTTTCTTATAAAATTATTTTTATTTGAAGAATATACCCAACTTGTCCGAAGAATAATATTATCACAGTACGAGTCTTTAATCATTTGTTCGCCGTTTCTTTTAGTTTTCCCGTATACACTTAATGGATTAGTTTGATCAGTTTCAATATACGGTTTTTTAGATTTTCCATCAAAAACGTAATCAGTAGAGTAATGTATTAATAAGATTTCATTTTTTCTACATTCTTCCGCTATTACTGATACTGCTTTTGAATTAATTGTATCAGCTTCTTCAAAATTTATCTCAGCATTATTTACGTCTGTATAAGCCGCAGCGTTAATAATTAAGTCAGGATTTACCGTATTAATACATTTTTTTAATTGGTTAAGGTTTTGAAAGTTTACCTCTTTACTTGAAAATATTTTAATTTCGTATTCGATTGAAAATTTTCTATGAATTTCACTTCCAATTTGACCTGATGATCCGAATAAAAGTATTTTCATATAATATAATAAAAAAGTTATCTTTACCTACTTCTTATTTGTAAATTATTATTATTATTTGTAATTATTGAATTCTTCTTAACATCTTTAGTGATCACTGTTCCAGCGCCAATAACAGAACCTTCTTCTATCGTGACATTTTTCGTTATTACACAATTAGAAGCAATCCATACATTGTTCTCAATATTTATTGTGCCAGCAATATGGCCGCTTTTATTTATATCTTTAGTGGTATCACGTATATTGTGATCAGCGGCCCTAATTATAACGTTTGAACCAATTAAAACATTATTACCAATAGTTATTTTCCCTCCATTTGCAGCATTAATATTTACCATTTCATTTATACTAACATTATCTCCAATCTGAATTAAACTACTCTCGCAGGCTACAAGTGAGCAAAATCGATTAATTCTACAATTATTTCCAATTATAATTTTTTTTGCACAAGCAATATATATGTAGACATCAGAAAACAAGTTTTTGCCTAATGATTGGAAAGATAAACCATATAATATCCTTCTATAGTGAACTCCTAACCGGCCAGGCAAGATGTTTCCAATGAAATTAAATATAGCTAATATTTCTTGTAAAAGTTTTGTCAATTTATAATAAATTTGTAGTCAATTTTTATTTTATCTTTTCAATTTAATATAAACAAAATTATTAAAAAACTAAGCAAAAATTTATAACAAAAAAAATAAGGCTTAAATATTAATCTTCTAAGACATTTGACATATAAGATGATTAGGAATAAGTTTCTTTTTAATAACGCGGGGTGGAGCAGTCTGGTAGCTCGTCAGGCTCATAACCTGAAGGTCGTAGGTTCAAATCCTACCCCCGCAACCAAATACTTATTTAAAATCTCCGCTGTATGTTATATTTTTTTCTTAAAGTGGAATTTTATATTGAATAATAAAACTAATATAGATTTAATTTATTTGGTATGTCAGAAATTAAAATATTTGAAAGTGATAGTTTAGAAGCAGAAACAATTTGGAACAATAGTCCACACTCAACAATATTTACAAATCCTAAATTTTTAAAAAAAATAGCTAAAAATGTTCGTTGGTATATTGCCAAGAAAATAAGTGGTAATGATGATTATTCAGAACTTCTATGCGCTTGGCCCTTGTGTTTTGACAATCATGGCAAATCTTACTTACCACCATTTTGTTATTATATTGGGCCAATATGGTCATATACTTCTCTCTCTACACCAATACATAGAAAGCTCTCCTTAGAAACATCTGTGTATGAGAGTTACATAGAAAAATTTGAAAATGATTTTAAAGGCTTTGTATCTTCTTTTCCTATAGGTATTCATGATGTAAGAATATTTGATTGGTGGAACTACCATAATAAAGATAAAAATAGAGTAATAATTCAACCAAAATATACAGCAATTATTGAAAATCTTGAAAATGAAAATTTATTAAAAGAAAATTATCGTAAAGTAAGACGATATGAAATAAGACAAATTGAAAAGTTAGATAACTTATTTATAGATAATCAAGCTTCATTTAATGAAATATTATCACTTTACAGGCAAACCTTAGGTAGACAAGAGCTTGAAGTAAGTAAAGATTATCTTGATACTCTAGAAAAAATTATTGATTTTATTAATGAATCTGACGGAGAGATTTTAGCAATTAGAGATAAGCAAAAAGCTAAATCAATTTTTTTTGTATCTCTTGTCCTTAGATCAAAAAAGATAAGTAATTTAATCTTAAATGCGACGGACAAAAATTATAGAAGTATTGGATTACCAGCTTATGGAATCCATAATACAATCAAAAAAGCTGCAGAATTAGGTGATGAAATTTTTGATTTCAATGGGGCTAATAGTCCAAGAAGAGGCGATGATAAACATAGTTATGGTGCTTTAGTAAAATTATATTTTGAATTAAGTCATAAAACGTAAAATATAATTTTATAATTATTTAATTATCTAAATATTCATCGTAGAAAAATTTATGATTATGCAGCTTTACATAAAGTCTATTTTTATAATCTTTATTATGAAAGCTTTTAATTCTTAGATTAAGCTCTTTTTTACTTATTGATCTATCAATGTGACATTTTTTTTTAAACGCTAATCTATTTCTTTTATTTTTAGACCATTTTTGTTTCGAAGTTTTTAGTTTCCCATCCAAAATATTATTTAAATTTTCTAATAATAAAGCTAAAGACAAATGTTCAGAAATTTCTGAAATTTGACTCATTCGAGCTGTTTTTGGAACTTTCTTTTCAATAAAATCTATTATTGGTCCATTATCTACCTTTTCATTCATGAAATGTAAAGTGGCACCAGAAACATAAGTGCCATCATAAATTGTCCATGCATCTGGATCATTGCCAGGATGAGAAGGACTAGATGGATGAATATTAACTGCATATTTTACTTTTTTAAGTTGTGATTTACTAAAAATATATGGATTTAAAAAAGAAATAATAATGTCAGCATCAAATTTCTTTTTTTCAATCTCTAATTTTGAAACTTTATTTACAATTTGAAATTTCTTCCACTTGCAATCTCTTCTTAGGGCCACACAGCCATCAAAAGCAATATCACCTATTCGTCTCTGTCCTGTAAAAAAATAAACTTTCATAAAATTTAATTTTTAGAATATCATTATTGTATTCTATTATAACTAAATATTATAATACTTAAACATAACTTATTCTTTTTATAAAATGAAAAAAATATTATTATTCTTAAAATTTTTAAATTAGTTAGTATTTATTTTTCTGATTCATAGTTTTGTGAATTTTAACTTTTTGTATTCAGAATTTTTAAAGTATAGATTTATAAATTAAGAGTAAACATGAGTGACAAAATGTTGATTGAAAAAAAGAAAATTGAAAACTGCCTAAAAAAATTATTTCCATTGTGTAGAAGTATAACTGGAAACGCTAATAGGAAAACACTTAGAGTTCTGAGTGACATAACTCCTATAAGAATTATTGAATATAAATCTGGTACAGAAGTTTATGATTGGAAAATTCCAAAGGAATGGAATATTAATGATGCATGGATAAAAGATGAAACTGGAAAAAAAATTGTCGATTTTAAAATATCTAATCTACATGTTGTGAGTTACAGTATACCTGTACATAAAAAAATAAAACTTCGGGATCTAAAAAAGCACATACATTATCACGATAAAATAAGCAGAGCTATTCCATACAGAACCACTTATTATAAAAGAAACTGGGGGTTCTGTGTCACAAAAAAAGAATATGATAAAATTTTTAAAAACATACCTAGCTTAGAGTATGAAGTATGTATTGACAGCACTTTCTTGAGTAATGGTAGTCTCACGGTTGGTGAAGTTCTCATTCCAGGATTATCAAAAAAAGAGTTTTTAATATCTACTTACATATGTCACCCATCTATGGCAAATGACAACCTGAGTGGAATGATCTTGACTGCTTTTCTGGCAAAAGAAATTAAAAAATTAAAAAATAGATTCTATAGCTACAGGATTATCTGGGTGCCAGAAACTATAGGCGCCATAGCCTATTGCTATCATAATGAAAAAAGAATGAAACTTATTGATAATGGATTAGTAGTTTCAAATGTTGGGGGAAAAGGAAAATTTGGATATAAAGAAAGCTTTGATAAAGAAAATTCTTTAAATCTCACAATTAAGAATGTTTTTAAAAAAAAGAAAATTCAATTTATAAAATATCCGTTCGATATTAATGGAAGTGATGAAAGACAATATTCTTCCTCAATTTTTAAAATCAATACTCCCATAATTACAAAAGATAAATTTTATGAATATCCTTATTATCATACATCTCTCGATGATTTAAATTTTGTTAAAGCAAGCAATATTCATAAATCATTAAAATTATATTTAGATGTAATAAAAGCGAATGAGAAAGAAATTATATATGTAAACAAAAAGTCTTGTGAGCCTTTACTTTCGAAGTATAACTTATATCCAAGTTTAGGAGGGTCCCATATTCCAAAGAAAAAAGAAATCGATCAAACAGATGTTATTTTATGGTTATGTAATTTATCTGATGGAAAGACAACAATTACTCAAATTGAAAAAAAACTCGGACTTTCCAAAAAATATCTAGTGAGTATGTCGGAAATGCTTGTCAAAAAAGGAATACTTAAGAAAATAAAGTAATTGAAATAAAATTGTTAAATTCCATAAATATAATTTTAATAAATTTAATTAAATTAGGTTTACTTATACCATTTAATCGCGGTTAAATAGATCTCTGGTATAGACTTTATCACTTACATCACTTAAATCTGGATGGTTACGGTTAGTAATTATGATATCTGAAATTTTTTTGAAGTAATTTAAATCATTAGTAACTTTTGAATTGTAAAAGATTTTTTTTTCTAGTAGAGGCTCAAATATGATCGTCTCAATCCCCTTAGCTTTTATGCGTTTCATTACACCTTGAATAGCACTTTCTCGATAGTTATCAGAACCTTCTTTCATCACAATTCTATATACTCCTACAACATTCGGTTTTTTTTCTATAATACTTTGTGATACAAAATCTTTTCTTGTTGAGTTAGAGTCTACAATTGCACTTATTACATTATTTGGAACAGACTCATAATTTTTTAAAAGTTGTTTAGTGTCTTTAGGTAAGCAGTATCCTCCATACCCAAATGATGGATTATTATAAAAATCACCAATTCTATTATCTAAACACACTCCTTTAATTACTTCTTTTGTTGGAATTTTATGAGTCTCACAGTATGTATCAAGTTCATTAAAGAATGCTATTCTCATAGCTAAATAACTATTGGAAAATAGTTTTACTGCCTCAGCTGACGAAGAAGACATATACATAACTTTCGTATTGGGAGATTGAGAATTTTCCAACAACATATTGCCAAATTGTTTTGCTGCACTAGTCGTGCCTCCAACAATAATTCTTGATGGATTTAAATTATCGTATAGAGCTCTTCCTTCTCTTAGGAACTCCGGAGAGAAATATATATTGTCATGATTAAATCTTTTTCTCATTGACTCTGTGAAGCCAAGAGGAATTGTCGATTTAATAATTATGCAAACTTTGTCATTCGATGAAAGAGAGTCATTGATTGTTTGTTCTACACTGGATGTATTGAATTCATTAGTTGAAGGATCGTAATTTGTCGGTGTTGCAATAACAACGTAATCAGCAGAGGAATATGCTTCATTACTATCATTTGTAACTGTAAGATTTAAATTATCCTTCTCTAGAAAATCAGAAATTTCTCTATCATTTATGGGCGACTCTTTATTCTTAATTTTTTTTAATTTCGTATTATCAATATCATATGAGCAAACACTATATTTTTGAGAAAATAAAACTGAAATTGAAAGGCCGACGTAACCCATTCCTACTACTGTTATCTTCATAAAATATTTTTTTTGATAATTTATAATGAATAATAGTTTATTTTTACAGTGAAGTAACTTTATTTCATTCACGCTTAGTAGACCTGGCAATGTCCTACTCTCCCATGCCTTAAGACAAAGTACCATCGGCGCTGGAGCCCTTAACTTTCGAGTTC